>Ga0129310_1000020_pt1 | contig 248375 bp, 204 predicted proteins | sample Go1ome_2_FD_94433 | JGI IMG/M metagenome (GOLD analysis project Ga0129310, IMG submission 94433) | Western lowland gorrila individual fecal microbial communities from Wisconsin, USA - Go1022A metagenome | ecosystem: Host-associated > Mammals > Digestive system > Large intestine > Fecal...
AAAACGACTAAAATCAGTCAGTATGATGCTGTTCCTAATGGGTGCCTCTACCGGAGCAGCATACGCGGTTTCCAATCCGGGAACTGACGATGTGAAAATCACACAACAAAGCGGTACATGTACGGGAGTTGTAGTAGATGCTACAGGAGAAACTGTCATTGGCGCATCTGTAGTAGTAAAAGGTACAACGAATGGTACCATTACTGGTATTGATGGTGACTTTTCACTGAACAATGTAAAAAAGGGGATATTATCCAAATTTCATTCGTGGGTTATCAGACTGTTGAAATTCCTTGGAATGGACAACCTCTAAATGTAACATTACAAGATGATACGCAGACGCTGCAAGAAGTGGTAGTAACAGCGTTGGGCGTAAAACGTGAGAAAAAAGCATTAGGTTATGCCATGCAGGAAGTAAAAGGTGACGCTCTAGTATCTGCTCGTGAAACTAACCTTGCGAATGCCTTGACTGGTAAAGTGTCCGGAGTCCAGATTATCCGTTCAAGTAATGGTCCCGGTGGTTCTTCTAAAATCCAGCTCCGTGGTAGTAACTCTGTAACAGGCTTGAACCAACCGTTGATTGTTGTTGATGGTGTGCCTATGGATAACTTCTTGGCACAACAGGAAGGAGCCAGCAAGGATATTTTTAATCCGGGACAAGATATGGGTAATGGTCTTTCAGATATCAATCCTGAAGATATTGAATCCATGTCAGTATTAAAAGGAGCCTCAGCAGCAGCACTTTATGGTTCACGTGCAGGTAACGGTGTTATTTTGATTACAACCAAATCCGGAAAAGAGAGCAAGGGATTGGGTATAACTATTTCTGGTTCTGTTTCCGCTGAAACCATTTTCATGAAACCTGAAATGCAAAAATCTTTCGGACAAGGTTATGACGGTGCTTTCAACAATGAGGAAACACGTAGCTGGGGAGAAGAAATTGCCGGGCAGGAAATAACTAAATGGGATGGTTCCCGATCTAAAATGGCTTATTACGATAATATAGACAATTATTTTAGAACCGGTACAAATTTAACTGAAAGCATTGCTTTTTCACAACAATATGGGAAAACTGGCATCTATGCTTCAGTCAACCGAATGGATGACCATAGTAAGATTCCGGGAGCAGACATTAGCCGTACTAACATGATGTTACGTGGCACATCTACATTTGGCAAGGATGATCGTTGGACATTAGACGCAAAAGTTCAATATATTCTATCCGATGCCAAAAACCGTCCTGTTAATGGAGACGGGTCAAACTTCTTGACCATGTACAAATTTCCAGTATCTCTTGACATTCGCGACTTCTCGGCTGCTACAGATGAAAACGGTGATATGCTATGGTTTGGAACAAGCAGCGCGCGTAACCCGTATTGGTCTCAAAAATATGCATTGAGTAATGATGTGCGTAATCGTTTCTTGTTGAATGGCTCATTAAAATACAAATTCACAGACTGGTTGAATGCTGAAATCAAGGCTGGTAGTGATATGTATTATACAGAAGAAACAAATAAACTGTATGGAGGTAGCCCTACATCAAAAACCGGTAGCTATGCGTTCAGCGAGAAAAAATTCTTTGAAAACAACTTCAGTTTCCTTATCAGCGCAAATAAGGATAACATTTTTGGCAACTGGGGTGGAGCCGCTTCATTTGGTGGAAATCTGATGGAGCGTAAATCAACAGGCATTCGTTCCGATTCCGGTGAGTTAGTGGTAAAGAATCTGTTCTCACTGAACAATGGTAAGAACAAACCTACTGTAAATGACAGTTATTCGCACAAAAAAATGAACTCTCTATATGGTACCGCCCAAATCAATTATAACGGTTGGCTCTTTTTAGATGGGACTTTCCGTAATGACTGGACTTCCACATTGAGCAAGAACAACCGTTCGTTCTTTTATCCATCTGTCAGTGCATCATGGGTAATCAGTGATATGATCAACAAACATGGTAAAGGTATGCCGGAATGGTTTACTTATGCAAAAGCACGTATTTCTTACGCCGAAGTAGGTAATGATATGGATCCTTATCAATTGTACAATACCTATAGCATTGGTTCTGATCCCAATGGCAACAAGACCACTACTATCTCCGGTACATTATATAATACAGATGTAAAGAATGAGTTGATCTCTTCTTGGGAAGCTGGAGCAGAGATCCGTTTCTTCAATAACCGTTTAGGGCTGGATTTCACTTGGTACAAATCCAATGCAAAGAATCAGTTGTTGGATTTACCAATGAACTCATTGTCCGGTTATACGGGACGTAAGATTAATGCCGGTAATATTCAGAATTCAGGTGTTGAAATTATGCTGAATGCCACTCCTGTCCAATCAAATGATTTTAACTGGGACTTGCAATTCAACTTTTCAACCAATAAAAATAAGATTCTGGAGCTAGCTGATGGCGTAGAGAAGTACCAATTAGGACCTAATCTGGATAACATGCGTGTTTATGCAGTGGTTGGTGGTAACTATGGCGAAATCTGGGGCAGTAAATTCGCTCGTGTGGAAGACGAATCAAGCCCCTATTATGGGCAACTAATTACCACAAAGGAAGGTCGTCCGACTGCAAAAAGTGGTGATATTGAGAAAATTGGTGACCAGCAGGCTACTTGCCTATTAGGTTTGACCAATACATTCAGTTACAAGGGATGGACTCTGAGCTTCTTGGTGGACGCACGTATTGGTGGAGAAATTTTCTCTGCTACTAATCATACAATGCAGAAATCCGGTACAGCTAAAATAACGGCTCCAGGTGGGAAACGCGAAAATATCATAGTAGAAGGTGTCTATATGGATGATAACGGCAACTATACTCCTAACACTACTCCTATTACCCAACAACAATATTGGGAAGCTGTTACTACAAGTAGCGGTAACTTAGGTATTGGAGAAGCCAATCTTTACGATGCGACCAATGTCCGTCTGCGTAATCTGTCATTGAATTACACATTCCCTAAATCCATGCTTGCCAAGACCCCATTCCAACAAGTTAAATTGGGTGTCTCTTGCAACAATGTATGGATGATCTCAAGCCACATGAGAGGTGTAGATCCTGAGTCTGTATTTGCTACTTATACAAATGCAACAGGTTTCGAAGCATATAGCGCACCGACATCACGTACTTTCCTGTTTAACGTTACACTTGGTTTCTAACCATTAAAATTAGAATGCAATGAAAAAAATAAATTATATTTTGTTTTCGCTTTGTCTGGGTGGCGCAGTGAGTGCATGCTCCGACTTTGATGAAGTAAACACCGATCCAAAGGCAGCGCAAGCCGACCAAGTCCAGGCATATTATGCTCTAAACAAATCTATTGTAGACGCCCAACAATCACCTCATGAGGCTGAACGTATTTTCGTGTATAACTGGAAATCCGCAGCACGGTTTCATCAAATGAATTTTCTGGTTACAGGCTCTTATAGTGATGATTATAATAATGACTATCATAACAGTCGTATCACTGCATGGATGAAGAATGCCACATTAGCTATTAACTTGGCAGATGCACAATTGGCTTCTGGTAATTATACCGGACGAAATGAGACATTCGTCAATAATGTGAAACAGGTATCCCGTATCTGGTATGCATATCTTACTAGCGAATATGTAGATAATTTTGGTGTCGGTCCTACGGGTATGGTCATAGGTGAGGTCCCTGATTTTAAAAGTTGTCAGGATGTCTATACTTATATGCTGAGCGAATTAAAGGATGCCGCTTCAAAAATCGATACAAGCATCACACCGGACGATGTTGAAAAGACCGGTGACGCTGCTTATGCATTCGATTTTAGCAAATGGGTGAAATATGCCAATTCTATGCGTATGCGTTTAGCGATGCGCCTGTCAGAAGTCGACCCTACAACAGCCAAATCCGAATTCGAAGATGCTGCTAAAGGTGAATTAATAATATCAGCAGATGACATATTTAAAGTAGCGGAAAAGGATGTTTGGGACAACTTGGCCGGTGTTATGTCACGTTCATGGAATCAGCAATGCGTTTCAATGACTATTTTCAATTTAATGACTAATCTGGGAGGAGTGCCTACTGCGTCTCAATTGACTGCGGACAGATATCAGGCATACATCAAGGATAATGCGAATTATCTGGGTCTGTATTTTCCCGATCATTTTAGTTTGAATTCGGATAATCCGTCTAAAGGTTTCTGGATGGATGGAATACCCCATTCAGTAGATCCTCGCGCTTTCAAATTGTATTATTTGCCGGAAGACAGCGAGGCTGACAATTATTCTACCTGGAGTGAAAGCAACTATAAAGTAAGAAATGGGAAAAATGTCAGAGGCTTGATCAATCCGAATACTGCAACGGATACAATAGCATTTGTTAAACCTGCGATGTGTTGGAATGGTGTGGCCAATGGCTACGGAGGTCCGAAGTATTCCAAAAATATGATTATGAATACCAGTATTTGGGGCAGTTATCCGTCATTAGGTAAACAATACCGTACTAGTAATAATGATCGTATATTCTTTGGCGATTGGGAAACTTGGTTCTTGCTGGCAGAAGGCGCTGTAAGAGGATGGAATGCCGGTTTTGATGCAGAGACAGCCTACACCAATGGAATAAAGGCTAGCTTCGTTTACAATGGATGCAGTCAGTTTGTTGACGAATATCTGCAATCAGAAACTTATAACCGTGTAGGAACTTCCGTTAAGTTTTCTCACACAGAAGAACCTCCTGCTACAGTTGAAATGGATTACATAGACGGCTATACCGGCAAAGCGGGTAAATTTACATATACATATCCGGTCGCTTCAAAAACATTGTATGGCAAGGCTTTGAATGACAAGCTTACAAAGATTATCACTCAGAAATACATTGCTCAAATGCCATATCTGCCTTTGGAAGCGTGGAGTGATCATCGTCGTCTGGGACTTCCATTCTTTGAAATTCCATCAGCTGAAGAGCCTCTGACTAATATGCCGGAATGGAATGTAGATGTATATAAGAGTGGACAAAAAGTATCATTATATCCACAACGTCTCAAATTTCCATCCAGCCTGCAAAATGCCGACCCGGAAGGATATCAAAAAGCAGTTCAGTTCCTTGGAGGAACAGAAACAACTCTAACTCCCATTTGGTGGGCTAAACATTAATAAATATAAATCAAGACATGTCTTAAATAAAATAAGGCATGTCTTGATATCCATATATTTCAATTAAAAAGGAAAGTATAATATTATTTCCTTGGTAACATAGCATTAGGGCTGGGCGAACTGATAAAAGGCTATCTCCTCACGAAGACAGCCTCTTTCATTTGCTATTAATAATCTAGTAAATTTCTGGTGAGTTTCGAACGCTTTCTTATCAAAGAAACAACGACTAACACTCTTTTGTTTATTCTTCCATCGTAAAACTTTTCAAGATCTCCTCAGCCTCAGCCTCCTTTCCCTTACTGTAGATAATGGATACATAAAAGCCACTACCCGCAGCCTTGGTCATCAGACAGGCATAAAAACAAAGATCCGTCTCGCAAACCCCTCTTAAATAAGTACCAAAAAACTGTGGCAACTCAAACTCCTGCACCGCCGACTGATCTTTTATCCCGTCATCATTGGCATAGTCTTTCAACACACTCTTCAAATCATTCTTTGTCATGCCGTCCGAATCCAAAGACTGCACCGTGATATAAAACGTAGAGTTGTTCAGAAGAAAAGTCTCCTCTGTATCCTCCTCCACCAAAATGCCTTTGGGAGCCTTAAAAGTTAAACCGTAGGCTGTCCATGTAACAGGGACTAAAGCTTGTGCACTTGCTGACAAACAGGCCAAACTTAAAAACACAAAAAATAAAACTTTTTTCATTTTTAGTTACTTTACGAATAAAAATCCGATCAGCCCACAACCGATTATTTATCTTTCTCACGGATTTCCACACGACGAATCTTTCCACTGATTGTCTTCGGGAGCTCCTCTACAAACTCTATGACACGCGGATACTTGTAGGGAGCCGTCACACGCTTCACATGATCTTGCAGTTCCTTTATCAGCTCAGGTCCTTCCTTTCCCTTAAACGTTTTAGAAAGGACAATTGTTGCCTTTACCACCTGCCCACGAATTTCATCGGGCACACCGGTAATAGCACATTCCACAACAGCCGGATGAGTCATCAAAGCACTTTCCACCTCGAACGGCCCTATACGGTAACCTGAACTCTTGATCACATCATCGGCACGGCCTACAAACCAAAAATAGCCATCCTCGTCGCGCCAAGCCACATCACCCGTATAATAAATACCATCATGCCAAGCCTCTTCCGTCAATTCCGGAGCACGATAATATTCTTTGAACAGCCCCAGCGGTTTGCCCCTGTCCGTACGAATTACAATCTGCCCTTGCTCTCCATCTTCGGCAGAACGCCCGTCGTGGGTCAGCAAATCAATATCATATTGAGGATTAGGCACCCCCATACTTCCCGGTTTAGGATCCATCCAAGGAAAAGTACCCAGAGTCAGAGTCGTTTCTGTCTGTCCAAAGCCTTCCATCAAACGAATACCTGTTATTTTCTTGAACGTCTCATATACAGAATAGTTCAAGGCTTCTCCCGCCGTAGTACAATATTCTAAAGAAGAGAGATCATACTTGCTGATGTCCTCCTTAATCAAGAAACGATAAATAGTGGGAGGGGCACATAAAGAAGTGATATGATAATCCTGAATCTTTCCAAGAATATCCGCCGGTGTAAATTTCTCATGGTCATACACAAAAATATTGGCTCCTGCTATCATCTGTCCATAGAGCTTCCCCCATACCGCTTTTCCCCAACCGGTATCGGCAATGGTAAGATGAAGACTGTCACGATGCAAATTATGCCAGAAACTAGCGGTTACAATATGCCCTAAAGGGTATGTAAAATCATGTGCCACCATCTTAGGCTCACCTGTAGTGCCCGAAGTGAAATACATTAATGAAGTATCTTCATTCGTATTGGGATGTTCCGGTTTGACAAACGGAGCCGCATTCTCAATACCTTTATGAAAATCTTCAAATCCTTCCGGAATATCCGGCCCCACACTGACCAGCTTTCTCACCGAGGGAGAATCGGACATGGCATCTGTAATGTGTTTTGTTATCACATCTTCCCCAGCAGCAACGATCATCTTGATATCAGCAGCGTTACAACGATACACGATATCTTTCTTTGTAAGCAGGTGAGTGGCCGGAATGACCACCGCCCCTAATTTGTGCAAAGCAATAATGGAATACCAGAACTCATAACGGCGCTTCAATATAAGCATTACCTTATCACCATGACCAATACCAAGACTTTGAAAATAAGAAGCGGTCATATCAGTATACTTTTTCAAATCAGCATAAGTATATTGCACATGCTCCCCTTTGTCATTGGTCCATAACAATGCCTTCTTATCAGGTTCTTCGGCAGCCCAGGCATCTACTATGTCATAACCGAAATTGAAGTTTTCGGGAACTTTAATCTTTAAATTCTTTATAAAATCCTCTTGCGAGGTAAATGTAGTCTGTTCTAAGAATTTTTCTACCATAATCTTCTTAAATTAAGAATTGAGAATCAAAAATTAAAAAACATCTTGCGGCTATTTCTTAATTTCCAATTCTCAATTTATCATAATATTACTGCCAGGAATTTCACAGTCTTGCCATCCAACGCCATCATGCCATGCGGTATGGAAGAATCAAAATACAGACTGTCACCCGCATTCAGAATTAGTTCTTTTCCATTCATATTGAGCAACATTCTACCTTCGATCACCAAATTGAATTCTTGTCCCTCGTGTGAATTGAAATAAATCGGAGTACCTTCCGGCTTGGGCTCCACGGTCACTACAAACGGATCTACCTTGCGTCCGCGAAAACCTGATGCCAACGACTGGTACTTGTAAGCTTTGGTACGTTCCACCGATACTCCCGAACCACAACGGGTCAGAAAGTAAGAACTCATCTTGGGTTCTTCACCAAACATCAACACATCCAATGCAATTCCATATTTACGGGCTATCTTCTGCAAAGCACTGACAGAGATATCTTTCTCCCCACTTTCCATACCCAAATATTCTTCCACTGAAAGTTGACAGCTTTCAGCCACCTCTTCGGGAGTCAGTTCCAAGACATCTCTTAATCCCTGGAGACGCTCGGCAATTTGTTTTATCTGGTCACTCATAATCTTAATGTTTTTATGCCTCAAAGATAATGAAGATTTAAGAATATCCAGCAATGTTTCATTAAGTTTCGATAAAAACTATCCAGTAGATAGAAAAACTGCACAAGCGTGCTTGTAATGAGCAAAAAGCAAGCTTTCAGCCTCATGGCACGGGCACTAATAGTTTCAAGTGAAAGTATTCTCCGACGATCCTTTGGCAGATAAACCGCCCCTCATCTTTTCCACAAAATCCCGAATCATAGGGTACATATCTTCAGGCGATTCCACCTCGTAACAAATTGTTTCCAAAGGACACCAGCCCGTCCGGCTTCTATTCCGAATGCGAGAAACCACCTGAGCACACGCTACCTTTATATCCGCCTGCTTCAATACAGCCAACGCCGGTTCGCTGATGATGTCCGTGTAAATCTCCCGGACTCCCCCCAACACCATCAAAGCTGCCGCCGCTTTCCCTATCACTTTGTCAGCAACCTGCGCTCCATGCAAGAACTCAGGCTCCCGGTTCAGCAAATCATACAAATCGGCTACCCCCCGCTGTGTAAAAGTACGGATTTCTTCCCTCCTGATTACACAAGAGTAACCGCCTTCATGCAACAATTTTATCAATTCATCCATTTTCTTTTTCAAATAATACGGTGCATTTCATGCCCCTCTACATAAATGGCACTGAACGGACGGGCCGGACACAGATTCTCGCAAGCACCACAACCAATGCAACGCTCCGTATTCACCACCGGTATCCGGGGAGATTTTTCATCATCCACATCCTTGGGAATCATCTGGATAGCTCCGGAAGGACAATGACGGGCACAGTTTCCACAACTTACCCCGTCCGTATTCACAATACAATTCTGAGCCACCCACACAGCATGACCTATCTGAACAGCCGACTTCTCAGCCAAATCTGTCAGACGGATGGCACCGGTAGGACACACCTCGGCACACTTCATACATTCGGGACGGCAATATCCACGCTCGTAAGACATCTCGGGCTGCATCAAATGTTTCAAATCACCGGACGGACGCAGTACCTGATTAGGGCACACTGACACACAAAGCTGGCAAGCCGTGCAGTGCTGCGCAAAATGACGGAGACTCAGTGCGCCAGCAGGAACAATAGAAGTGGCACGCTTGGGAATTTTCCTGTCTATAAGAGGAGCCAGTCCTCCGTCCACTTTCTTTTCCTGGGCTTTCGCCACAGCACTTGCAGCCACCAAAGCCGAGACCGTAAGAAAGTTCCGCCGTGAAGCATCCACTTTTTCAGCGGGCGAAGACGGCTGAGAAGCCGGTTTGCCGGTTTCTTCAGTTACCGGAGCCTGTTTCTTCGGAAGCATAGCCCCCGGTACATATCTTATCGCATTCTGACGGCATTTGCCCAGACAATCCATACACGCCACACAACGGGAATAATCTATCTCATGCGCCTTAGGGTTGATGCAGGAAGACTTGCAATTACGCGCACAAAGTCCGCAACCATTACATTTATCCGTATCAATCACCGGTTTGAAATAAGAGTATCTGGACAAGAACCCCAATACGGTACCCACCGGACAAATGGTATTGCAATACGTCCTTCCCCCACGCCATGCCAGGATAAAAAGCACCACCACAGTAGCCACCGCCACAATAAGAGTAGAAACACCTTTCACCCAGATATCCACCGAATAAAAAGCATAACTGTCCGCCCGTTCCGCCCATAAGGCAAGCAGATTATTTCCCCATTGATAAAGAGGTGCCAGCAGATTAGAGACAATACGGCCGTAGGCACTATAAGGAGCAAACAAAGCCGCCAATGAAACCACTCCCGCAACCAAAGCAATGACAAACACCGCCAAAATCCCATATCTCAACCACGAAACAGCGGGCGAATAACGGAAACGGTTCTTCTTCACTTTTCCCGAAAACCAGGAAATGATATCTTGGAACACCCCTAACGGACAGATAACCGAACAATAGACACGTCCCAAAAGAAGTGTCAACAAAACAAGGGCTATCACCACCCCTGCATTCAGCGCCAGAACAGCAGGCAGAAACTGTATTTTCGCCATCCATCCGAACCAACTATGCACGGTTCCTGTAAAATCCAGAAACAGCAATGTTATCATAGTAAAAAATAAAAGAGCGGCAGTCAGTCTTATTTTACGTAACATAAGCATTCGTTATTTTATCATGTTTATCCATTCCATTTATAAAGTCTCTTGTTTCAATTGCTCCACATACGCGTCTATACGATGCAGTTCTTTCGGGATATCAATCCGCTGGGGACAGTGCGGACTGCATTGGTCACACCCCGTACAGCGGCTTGCCTGCCGGAGTTTGGGTACACTACGGTCATAACCTATAAGGAAAGCGCGTCTGGCCCGGCGATAATTTTCATCCTGACTGCTTTTAGGGACATTGCCTTCATTGACACATTTATTATAATGCACCAGAATAGCCGGAATATCCAGCCCATAAGGACAGGGCATACAATATTTGCAATCATTGCAAGGAATGGTGGGAAACTGCAACATCAACTGGGCTGTTTCTTCCAAAAACTCTTTCTCCTCATCATTCAGAGGCTCCAAAGGAGAATAAGTCCGCAAGTTATCCTGCAAATGTTCCATATAAGTCATCCCACTCAACACACATAACACATCCGGATAAGTACCGGCAAAACGAAAAGCCCACGAAGCCACACTATTCTCCGGACGACGCTGCTTCAAACGGGCTACCAGGTGGTCATTCAATTTTGACAAACGCCCTCCCAACAGCGGTTCCATAATCACAACAGGAATTCCACGCTTGGATAACTCTCCATACAAATACTCCGCATTAACATTCCGCTTCGAAGCATGACGCCAATCCACATAATTCATCTGGATTTGTACAAAGTCCCATTTCACATCCAGCGATAATAAATAATCGAACACCTCTACCGATCCGTGAAATGACCATCCCAAGTTACGGATACGCCCCTCCTCACGCTCTTTCAACAAAAAGTCAAGGACTCCATTGTCAATATAACGATCGTGAAAGGTTTTTATCCCTTCTCCTCCGCCTACGGAGTGGAGCAAATAATAATCCAGATAATCAGTCTGCAATTCTTTCAGCGACTGATGATACATCTTGATGGAGTTCTCGCGGGTATAATTCTGGAAATTGGACATCTTCGTCGCAATCAGAAGTTTTTCACGGGGATAACGCTTCAAGGCAACTCCGGTTGCTCTTTCAGAGAATCCCTGACAATAAACAGGAGAGGTGTCGAAATAATTCACTCCATGAGCAATGGCATAATCCACCAGTTCATTCACCGCATCCTGGTCTATCACGTTTCCATCACTGTCCGGTGCAGGCTTCAATGGCCAGCGCATACATCCATATCCTAAAAGTGAAACACGTTCTCCCTTGGGAGAAGTACGATAAGTCATCTTGTCAACAGGCACTTCGCCTTGTACGGCAGCCTCTGCCGACGCCGGCTTCTCACCGGAAGCACAACCATACATAACCGCTGTGGATGCAGCAGCGCTGACACCCACAATCTTCAGAAATTCCCTGCGGTTCATTTCCTCTTTGTTTCTCTTGTCCATATCCTTTTTATACTTAACCTTGCATTTACGTAAACCATACACCGGCCATCGCTACAGCCTGATTATCAGTTCATGCAAAGTTATCAAAATTTCATGAAATTCCTTGCAACAAGACAACAATAATTAAAACCATTTTAATCATTAATGCAAAATCACCCCGCCTGCCGGCTCCATCGCCATACATCACCGTTTACGCCACCCTTGTCACAGTCTTCAAAGCTGACTATCAGGATTAACAAAGAAAATGCGCAGCCCCTCCAATAAAGACAAGACTACGCAATACATCCATTTCATGAGCCAATTAATAAAAAAGCCAATCTCCCATATCATTTCATTATTACCATCCGGTATCCCAACATCGAACTGAATTTATAGCACAATCCGGGCATACGTCCCAGTACTTGTCCGAAAAAGAATCCCCAGCGGGAGCGGAAATACTTCATATAGTTAGCCTGTTCCAACAGAATCATGCGCGGTTCCCACTTCTCCACAATATGCCCGTCCGTAATTCCCGAACGAATCTGCGCTGCATGTTTTCTCAACGAATCAGGCTTCACTCCATGTCTGCTCATCATGGTTCCACAAACATCGAACCATAATTCCCCTCCGCCAAAACGTCCGGCTATATTTTGAATGACAGCTTTCACCTGCTTTTCATAAAAATACATCAAAACCCCTTCGATGATGAATATAAAATCCCCCTCAGGATGACGGGTACGAAGTTCGTCCATCCAGTCCGTTCCAAGCAAAGAAGCGCTGATATAGCGGTCATTCATCTGTTCCGGTATCAACTTACGGCGCAATTCAATCACCTCCGGCAGATCCAATTCATAGAATACGGTCTTACCGTCATCACCGATGCGCTGGCAGCGGGTATCAAGACCACAACCCACATTTACCACCACCGGATGTACGTGCGCCGCTATAAACCGACGGACTGCCTTGTCGAAAAACCAGCCTCGCACCACACAGCCCACTTCACTTAACTTCGCCTCATCCAAACCGGAAAAGTCACACTCCATACTCTCCACCAGCTCCTCAGCCATTTCATCGCGTAAAATGGGATTCTCACGGCGGCTCTCCTTTGCCCGCATGTAAAGCGGAATCAATAAAGTTTCCGCTACCACACTTTCAAAATCATGTTTCTGCTTCATTGTCAATCTATTATTTTAAAGTTCCATATCCTTTCAAAAACGAACCATACCCCAGTTATTAAAAGAAAGAGAGAGCTTATATTTCCACAAGCTCTCTCCAACCAGTTATATGTTCCACCATTGCCGGCTTCAACTTTCCTGACTTTGTCCGATGCATCAACAATTTTCCAAACAGAGTAATGTCGCCTTCCTCATATATTCCTTCTGCATCCGCATCCATGCCGTTCCTTATTCAGTATGCAAAGTAAAAGGAATTTCCTGTTATATACAATCACCATTTTTAGGTATTTTTACCGAATACGATGTTCATCATCTGTTCATCTCCTCCCTGCATAAACACCTGTTCCGGTATATTTCAGAATAATCATCGCCACCACCAGCAGCCATAAGAATCCCCACTTTTGATCATTATTCAAAGACCTGCATCATAGGGCGCCCGATCCACACCTGCGGCTGTTCCAAGCCAAAAATAGAAGCCACTGTAGAAGCACAATCAAACTGCATCATGCTTTCATCAAAAGCACCTCCTTTTTTCACATTCTTACCGGTAATGATAAACGGTGTTTCCATTTCCCGCATGGTTTTTCCACCATGCCCTTTGTTAATTCCTCCATGATCGGCTGTGACTATAATGATACTGTTATCGTATATGCCTGCCGCCTTGATTGCATCCAGAATCTGTCCCACATATCCGTCCAGTTCCTTCAATTTAGCATAATAGGCTGGGGTATCGTGTCCGTCAGCGTGACCTACATGATCAGGATTATCAAAGCAGATAGCAGTCAATACAGGTTTTTTTTCTGTGATATACTTGCACGCCATCTCGCAGAGAGCGGTAGGATACTGATTATAGTCGGGAGCCTGCGCATAATAATTCAAAGCCAGGGTATCTACCAGATATTTGATACCATCCCATTCATACAACACACCCATTTCAGCATCAGGAGCAGCTTTACGAAGTTCACTAAAAACAGTTGGAAATATATTGTGCTCGTTCAATACCCGTGAAGGAAGCTCGGGAGTTTTTGAACCCCACTCCGTATATCCGTGCAGTTCGGGACCAGCCCCCATGAACATAGAAGCCCAGTTCACGGCACTTGAGGAAGGAAGTACGCTACGTTTTTTCAACGTATAGCAACCTGCATCCATCAAGGACTTTACATTTGGCATTTCAGCCTTTTCCACACTATATGCCCCCCAACCGTCAAGGCCAATTAAAAAGACATGGTCAGCTTTCCAATTCCGGGCAGAGCAAAAGCAAGATGCGGCAAAGTATACCGCTAAAATAACACACAAACGAAGTTTTTTCATAAAATATTATTTTTTAGTTATACATATATCATATCCGTGTTTTCCCGGCATAAAATTACAGGTTTATCCTCAAATAATCAACTCCAACGGACTCTAAGGCATCATCTTTCCACAAAAGCCTCCTCCCGGAGTTTTATTTTTCTGCTACCACTGCTACCACCACGAGCGATTTCACATACGCAACCCCTTACGTACAAGTCTTTTAGCAGAGGTGGTGGCAGCATCCTGTTTTTTAGGCAAAAAAGACCTGCTGCCACCACTTTTTCAAGGATAGTTCTCATAACTTTTCAAATGCATAACCACAACTGTCAACCCGGCAAAGAAATAACTCTTGAAAGAGTCAACTGATATTATAACTAAGTATTAACTCCGTCAACCATCCTTACAAGTAAGATGAAGGAGTAGTCAACCTAAAGCGTTAAACTACAATCTTTAAAGACACACACAAGGAGTTTCAAACAGTTTCATAACGCTGGAACTAAAGTTCCATCAAGTTAAAACTAAAGTTCCATCAGGATAAAACCGAAGTTCCATCAGGATGAAACTTTAGTTACAGCCTGATAAAACCGGAACAGCATGTAGTTGAATTTCTTCAAAGATCTGTATGTTTTACCCAACATCTCTTTATCTTCTTTGAAAAGAAACAGACACTACATTTTTCTCCAAACATATCCCTCTTTTTTGTGGAGAGTATTCACAAGGCATAATAAAAGAATTCCGGAAAAGTGATGGCAGCAGACCTTTTTACGCCTAAAAACAGGATGCTGCCACCACCTCTGCTAAAAGACTTGTACGTAAGGGGTTGCGTATGTGAAATCGCTCGTGGTGGTAGCAGTGGTAGCAGAAATTGAAAACTCTGTTGAGGACATCAATTCAACATGAAAAATGAAACCAGAAGCAAAGAAGTGAAAATATTTTTATATTAAACCTGTAAAAAGGGCTTCTATAGAACGTAGATAACACAATGCCTAAAAAAAAGAAGAATCGTGTTATCCACGCCATTTTAACAAATTCGTCTCTATTTCAGACAAGCTTTCATCGCTTTAATAATCGCTGAATCAAATCCTTCGTGTTCCAATTCATTAATGCCCTTGATAGTCATGCCACCGGGAGTGCATACCTTGTCTATCTCCACACTGGGATGAGTATCGTTGTTCAAGATCAGTGAAGCAGCTCCTTTTACCGACTGGGCCACCATTTTCTGCGCATTCTTCGGATAAATGCCCAATTCGATACCCGCCTGCATAGCCGCCTGAATATATTTCAACACGTATGCTATACCGCATGAGGTCAAAGCCGTAGTAGCAGCCATCTGACTTTCGGGAATAAGCATAGCCAGGCCCAATTCATTAAAGATATCCAGCATCAGTTGTTCCTGTTCCTTACTGGCATTACGACTGGATATCAAGGTCATACTTTCCAACTGAGAAATAGCGGTGTTGGGTATCAGACGGAATATGGTCTGTTCCGGGCCTACACTCTTCACCAGCTGTTCGAAGGTTACGCCCCCTGCGATAGAAACCAATACCTGCTGGGGAGTCAGATGAATCACACTCAATACCTGATCTATCAGCCATGGCTTCACTGCCAGAATAACGATATCGGCATCCTTTATCGCTTTCGGATTTTCCGTTGTTACATTAATCTCCGGATAATCCGCCTGCAAAGTTTCCAGACTTCCGCTGAACGGATCGGCTACTGTTACATCACTCGCCGGAATAATTGTGCCTTGGGCAAGGCCGCGGGCAATGGCTCCTCCCATATTTCCCGCACCTATAATTGCTACTTTCATATTATTAAAAGATTAAGTCTATGGCTACAAAGATAAAAGAAAAAAGAGAAGAACGCACGATGAAAAGCTAAAAATAAAACGACTTTGAAGAGGATGAGCCGAATAGGGGATGAATGTGAGTTTTCCGCCCGAGAGGAAGAATACAAAATAAAACCCCGCCGGAACCGGAATGTTTCCTGACGAGGCTTTATTTTCTTTCGCTGATTATTATTCTTCCGGAATCTCCGGCTTATACCAACACTTTACGAAAGCGTCCGATAAATTCATCAGCCTCTGCCATAGTAAGGCACAAAGGGGGAAGCAGACGAATGACATTAGTACCACTGACTCCGGTAAATACTTTCTGTTCGAACAGCAGGCGACGACGCAATTCCTTGACCGGCTCCTCAAACTCCATACCAATCATCAAACCTTCGCCACGCACCTCTTTTATTTGCGGGAACTGCTTTAATTCTTTCAGCAGATGAGCGCCCACCCGGGCAGCGTTCTCTACCAGATTCTCACCTTTCATGACATCAAGCACTGCAATGGCAGCCGCACAAGCCAGATGGTTTCCACCAAAAGTTGTCCCCAATTGTCCATATACCGGCTTGAATTTCGGGCTGATCAGAACGCCGGCCATCGGGAAACCATTGCCAATTCCTTTGGCTACCGTAATCATATCGGGGCGGATGCCTGCGTGTTGGTGAGCGAAGAACTTACCGCTACGTCCGTAACCGGATTGTATTTCATCCAGGACCAGGACAGCATCCGCTTCTTCACAAGCCTTGCTCAGTTCCTTCAAGAATTTCACTTCCGGAACTTGAATGCCTCCTACTCCCTGAATACCTTCGATTATCACCGCACAAACATCTCCTTTTGCCAGTTCCGCCTTAGCCGCTTCTATATCGTTCAAAGGCAGATAAGTCACATGACCGTTATCATTAATCGGAGCTATTATTTTCGGATTGTTGGTTACCTCCACCGCCAGCGAAGTACGACCATGAAATGCTTTACAAAAAGAAAGCACACGCTTACGGCCATTATAGAAAGAGGCCAGTTTCAACGCATTTTCATTTGCCTCGGCTCCACTGTTTATCAAGAACAATTGATAATCATCGTAGCCCGAAAGTTTCCCCAAACGGTCTGCCACTTCCTGCTGCAACTTGTTAATCACCGAATTGGAATAAAATCCCAACTGTGCCACCTGGTTGCTTATCATCTCCACATAGTACGGATGCGCGTGACCGATAGAGATAACTGCATGGCCGCCATACAAATCAAGGTATTCCGTACCTTGATCATCCCATACATGGCAACCTTTCCCTTTGACAATGTTTATGTCAAAAAGAGGATATACATCGAATAATTTCATAATCTCTTTTTCATTAAAAAGCAGACGGTTTCAGCTTCAGCCCTACAGTCTCTTCCAGATTGAACATGAGATTCATGTTATGAACCGCTTGTCCGCTCGCACCTTTCAACAAGTTGTCAATACAAGAGATCACCAGCAGCTTATCGCCATGTTTCTCCAGATGAATCAGACACTTGTTGGTGTTCACCACCTGCTTCAAGTCTATATTTTTATCTACAATATGAACAAAAGAATCCTCGGCATAGTAATCTTGATACATCTTCACCAATTCTTCCAGTTCCACTTTGCACTTGATAACCAAAGTAGCAAAGATACCACGCGGGAAATCGCCCCGGTAAGGGATGAAATCTATTTCAGCATCGAAGCTGTTCTGCAACTGCTTCAATGACTGTTTGATTTCGGGAACATGCTGATGAGAAAACGGTTTATAGATGCTCATATTATTATTACGCCAGCTGAAATGGCTGGTAGCACCCGGTTTCACCCCTGCCCCTGTGCTTCCGGTGATGGCATTTACCATCACATCCCCGTTCAGTAACAGATGTTTGGCCAGCGGCAACAGACCCAGCTGGATACAAGTAGCAAAACATCCCGGATTGGCCACGTGCTTGCTATGGCAGATAGCACGGCGGTTCAGTTCCGGCAGACCATAAATGAAGTCATGGTCGTCACTCTTGATGCGGTAATCCATGCTGAGGTCGATGATTTTCAAATCTTCGGGTACGTTGTGGCTATCCATGAACTTCTTCGTATCCCCATGAGCCGTACAGAAGAACAATACATCAATCTCATCTAAAGGAAGTTCGTCGGTAAAAACCAAATCCGTTTCACCATAGAGCCCCTCATGTACGTCGGTAATCTTATTGCCGGCGTTACTGCTGCTATTTATAAACTTTATGTCTACATCGGGGTGATTGATCAGCAGACGGATCAATTCGCCTGCCGTATAACCTGCCCCACCGATAATTCCTACTTTAATCATACTTATTAAATTTCTTCGTCCTTGTGGTTATTATAATAAACACGCAAAGGTGTAGAAGTCACTTTGATAAAGCCTTTGGCATCCTCCGCCGTCCAGCCCTTCTGCATTTCACCGTATTCACCGAATTTGGTCTTCACCAGATCATCTTTCGATTCAACACCCACGGTAGAGAATGAAAGCGGACGGAGTTCCAAGATAGCCGTACCGTTCACATTACGCTGGGACTCCTGTAACATGGCCTCAATATCGCGCATTACCGGTTCCAGATACTGGCTTTCATGCAGGAACATTCCATACCAGTTGGCAACCTGGTCTTTCCAATATTGCTGCCATTTGCTCAACGTATATTTTTCAAGGAAACGATGAGCGCCGATAATCAGCATCGGAGCGGCAGCCTCGAACCCCACGCGGCCTTTGATACCGATAATGGTATCTCCCACGTGCATGTCACGCCCGATACCGTAAGGTGCGCCGATCTCCTCCACTTTCTGAATAGCCTTGATAGGATCATCAAACTTCTCGTCATTAACAGCTTTCAGCTCACCTTTTTCAAAGGTAAGACGAAGCTGCTCGCTTCCCTCCTTAGTCACTTGTTTCAAATAAGCGCTTTCGGGCAAACCTTGCGCAGAGTCCAATATTTCCCCGCCACAGATAGAAGTTCCCCAAAGGCCTACATTATAAGAATATTTCAATTTTGTAAAGTCAGCCGCAAAACCATGTTCGTTCAAATAATCGATTTCCTGCTGACGGCTTAATGCCATGTCACGGGTCAGCGTAATGATTTCAACCCCAGGAGCCAGTACCAGGAAAGTCATATCGAAACGGATCTGGTCATTACCGGCACCGGTCGATCCGTGTGCGATAGCGTCCGCACCTATCTCATTCGCATAACGTGCTATAGCCAATCCTTGGAAGATACGTTCGGAACTGACAGAAATAGGATAAGTACCGTTACGGAGCACGTTACCGAATACCATATATTTCAAGCTCTTTTCATAGTATTCCCGAGTTACATCCAGTGTCACATATTTCACAGCACCCAGTTTGTAAGCGTTCTCTTCATTCTGCTTCAGTTGTTCCGCACTGAAGCCACCGGTGTTTGCACAAGCTGCATACACTTCATACCCTTTTTCCTTAGCCAGATACATTACAGTGAAAGAGGTATCAAGCCCCCCACTGAACGCCACTACAACTTTTTTCTTCTTTTCTTCCATAATGATATTGTTTTAATTGAGAATTAAAAATTGAAAAACAAGCGCATGAACGCGCAACCATCCTTTCATTTTTAATTCTTAATTTTTAATTTATTAAATAGTGTCCTCCTCGTGCAAAGCCGGATCGTAAAGCATGGCTGTACAAATACAAAACTTACGATTCTTTGCCACTAATATATCGTGATTGGTACATCCTTCACAACCTTTCCAGAAAGATTCATCGTCAGTCAGCTCATTAAAAGTTACGGGAACATATCCCAATTCCGTATTCATTTTCATGACTGCCGCCCCACTGGTCAGACTGAATATCTTTGCCTTAGGCCATCGCAAACGCGCCAAGCGGAACGAAGCCGCCTTTATACGCTTAGCGAGTCCCAAGCCCCTATAATTGGGATGTACAATCAAACCTGAGGTCGCTACATATTGTTTGTTCCCCCATGACTCAATGTAGGTAAAACCTGCAAAATCCTCTCCACATAAAGCGATAATCGCCTTTCCTTCTTTCATCTTCGTCGCTACATATTCATGCGTGCGTTCTGCGATGCCCGTTCCGCGTACCTTAGCTGCTTCCCTGATGGTATCTAAAATTTTATCAACGTAAACTTCATGTGAGGCATCCGCCACCATCACATCCACTTGTTTAACATCCATTTCCTTCTTTAATCTATATTATTTTACTGTATATTCGGTATAATCAACGCAAGTGCATTTTTCACCCCTGCTCTTGTGCAGCCTTCACGAACCACAAGCATAATGGTGTCATCTCCGGCGATAGTTCCCAATATTTCGTCAAAGTTCCGGCTGTCAATATCGTATGCCAGGCTGCTCGCATATCCAGGACGAGTCTTGATGACTGCCAGATTAGCCGAGAATTCAATGGAAATAAATCCATTATGCATCAACATCTCACCGGCCGAATGTTGCTCGGTCATGCGTTTGTACATGGTATTATTGGGTAATACATATACATAATTCCCGTTCATACTGGCTGCCTTCGCCACTTTCAACTGTTTCAAATCACGTGACAAAGTAGCTTGTGTCAATTGGAATCCTTCTTTCGACAATTCCTGCAACAACTCTTCCTGACTACCTATTTCTTTGCTCGAAATAATAATCTTAATGGCATCAAGTCTGCTATTCTTGCTCTTCATACTGCATAATTATTCTGATTCGGGGGCAAAATTACGGAATATTTGGGAATATAGATACAAAAAGAGGAATATTTTTACGCTTTTATGCAAGTTTTTAGCAAAAATCCGGTCTATAAGGGTCAGCAAAAGTCACGAATGACATATCTTCTCTTGCAGCCCAAGCACTGACGCTTACAGCCACAACCAGCCAACAAAAAAACAACATGCTGTGTAATTTTCCCCATAATTACTCCTAACCTTATCCCGCTATATATGGCGAAGGCCTTGATATTCCGTCATTTCGCCAAGAATCTTCCTAAAAAAGTGACAATATTATGTTTTACGACAGGTACAACCAAATCCAACAGTTATAATATCAAAAAAACAAGGGCGACTTTCGGGAGAATAATCTATTTTTGTAGCACTATTAATTCCTTAAAATCAAAATTAAAGGCATGGAACACACTTATTTCTTTGCGGTAGATCTGGGAGCCACCAGCGGACGTACCATCTTAGGTTGTCTGGGAGAAGGCAAAATGGAGTTGAAAGAACTGACTCGTTTCCCCAACCATATTATAGAAACCGGAGGACATTGTTATTGGGATATTTACGCCCTATACAATGAAATCATCAGAGGGCTGAAAGTCGTAGCAAAAGACAATTTACCTATCCGGTCCATCGGTATCGATACTTGGGGAGTGGATTTTGTATTAGTGGGCAAAGACGGAGAATTGCTTCGCAATCCTTACTGCTATCGTGACCCACACACTGTAGGCGCGCCCGAAGAATATTTCACCCATATTTCCCGTGAACGGGTATATGACATTACCGGAATTCAGATTATGAATTTCAATTCTCTGTTCCAACTGTCAACTCTTCACCGCAATCATTGCTCGGCCTTGGAAGCGGCAGATAAAATACTGTTCATGCCGGATGCTTTAAGCTATATGCTCACAGGCAAGATGGTAACAGAATATACCATCGCTTCCACCTCTCAAATGTTGAATCCGCGTACCAAACGCTTTGAAAAGGAACTGCTGGATGTAGCAGGGATCAAGGAAGAGCAATTCGGCCGTTTCGTTTTCCCGGGAGAACCTATCGGAGTGCTGACAGAAGAAGTGCAAAAGATCACAGGTCTGGGGGCTATTCCAGTCATTGCCGTTGCCGGTCATGACACAGGATCAGCCGTAGCAGCCGTACCAGCGCAAAATGAAAGATTCGCTTATCTGAGCTCAGGCACGTGGAGTCTGATGGGAATTGAAGTGAAAGATGCCATTATAAACAAGGAAAGCTTCGAACAGAACTTCACAAACGAGGGAGGAGTGGAAGGAACGACCCGGTTCCTGAAAAACATCTGCGGCATGTGGCTGTTGGAACGCTGCCGCAAGGAATGGGAGGCAACCAACAACTATTCTTATACAGAACTGATAGATGCCGCTCTGGCAGTTCCCGCTTTCCGCAGTGTGATCAATCCCGACGCTCCCTGTTTCGCCAATCCGACATCCATGATTCAAGCCATCGGGCATTATTGTAAGGAAACCAACCAACCTGTGCCACAGAGTTACGGCGAAATCACCCGTTGCATTTTCGACAGCCTTGCCCTGCGCTACAAACAAATATTCGGCTATTTGCAGCAAATGGCCCCGTTCCCCATCGAAAAGCTGCACATTATTGGTGGCGGCTCACGAAACAATCTGTTGAACCAGTTCACTTGTAATGCAGTAGGCGTACCTGTTGTAGCAGGTCCCAGTGAAGGAACAGCCATCGGAAACATTATGTTGCAGGCAAAAGCCAACGGACTGGTCAGCGACATTGCGGCCATGCGCCAACTGATCAGCACTTCCATAGAAACCGTTTCCTTCGAACCCCAGCAAGCCGAAGAATGGGAAGAAGCATATAAAACGTATTTAGCTCATTATAGAGAAGACATTTAATATTCACCTTGAAATTTATTCATTAAACAAATAATATCATGAAAGAAGAATTGATTAATAAAGCGTATGAGATTGCAAAAGAGCGTTATGCCGCTGTAGGTGTCGACACAGAAAAAGTGATGGAAACCATGCAGAACTTCCACCTGTCACTGCATTGCTGGCAAGCAGACGATGTTACCGGTTTTGAAGTTCAGGCTGGTTCATTGACCGGTGGTATCCAGGCTACAGGCAACTATCCCGGCAAAGCCCGCAACATCGACGAACTGCGTGCAGACATTCTGAAAGCCGCTTCATACATACCGGGTACCCACCGTTTGAATCTGCACGAAATCTATGGCGATTTTCAAGGGAAAGTAGTAGATCGTGACGAAGTAGAACCCGAACATTTCAAGAGCTGGATTGAATGGGGTAAGGAAAACAACATGAAACTGGATTTCAACTCTACTTCATTCTCACATCCCAAAAGTGGTGACCTGTCTTTGGCAAATCCTGATGAAGGTATCCGCAATTTCTGGATTGAACATACCAAACGTTGCCGTGCCGTAGCCGAAGAAATGGGTAAAGCCCAAGGCGATCCTTGTATCATGAACCTGTGGGTACACGATGGCAGCAAAGACATCACCGTAAACCGCATGAAATACCGTGCTTTGTTGAAAGACTCTCTGGATCAGATTTTCGCAACAGAGTATAAGAATATGAAAGACTGTATCGAATCAAAAGTATTCGGTATCGGACTGGAAAGCTATACAGTAGGTTCCAATGACTTCTATATCGGCTATGGCGCCAAGAACAACAAGATGATCACCTTGGATACCGGCCATTTCCACCCGACAGAAAGTGTTGCTGACAAAGTTTCTTCTTTGTTGCTGTATGTTCCCGAATTGATGCTGCACGTAAGCCGCCCCGTACGTTGGGATTCAGACCACGTAACTATCATGGACGACCCCACAATGGAATTGTTCAGCGAAATCGTTCGTTGCAACGCTTTGGACCGTGTACACTACGGGCTTGACTATTTCGATGCTTCCATCAACCGTATCGGTGCATACGTCATCGGCAGCCGTGCGGCTCAGAAATGTATGGTACGTGCTTTGTTGGAACCGATTGCCAAACTGCGCGAATACGAAGCAAACGGACAAGGTTTCCAACGTCTGGCTCTGCTCGAAGAAGAAAAAGCTTTGCCTTGGAATGCAGTATGGGATATGTTCTGCTTGAAGAACAATGTACCCGTAGGCGAAGAATTCATTGCAGAAGTAGAGAAATACGAAGCAGAAGTTACTTCTAAACGCTAATCAACCCCCAACCGCAAAATCGTCCTCTGTAGGAGCAGCTCCAAAAGCCTGCCCCACAGAGAACGTATTTGTGGTTTTAAAGAGTATAAACAATGGAAATCATTATCGGATTAATCATTATCGCCATAGGAAGTTTCTGCCAATCCAGTTCATACGTACCTATTAAAAAGGTAAAAGAATGGAGTTGGGAAAGTTTCTGGCTGATACAAGGTGTATTCGCCTGGCTAGTGTTCCCACTATCAGGTGCGTTGCTAGGTATCCCCCAAGGAGGCAGTCTGTTTGACCTTTGGGGAGCGGGAGGTGCTCTGATGAGCATCTTTTATGGTATATTATGGGGAGTGGGCGGCCTCACCTTCGGCCTTTCCATGCGCTATCTGGGAGTAGCCTTAGGGCAAAGTATCGCACTGGGTACTTGTGCCGGATTCGGAACGCTCTTCCCCGCCATCTTTGCCGGAACAAACCTGTTCGAAGGGAACGGACTTATTCTTTTACTGGGAGTATGTATCACCTTGTCGGGCATTGCCATTATCGGATATGCCGGCAGTCTTCGCGCCAAGAACATGAGCGAGGAAGAAAAACGTGCGGCAGTGAAAGACTTCGCTCTGACCAAAGGACTGTTGGTAGCCTTGCTGGCAGGTGTGATGAGCGCCTGTTTCGCTTTGGGACTCGATGCCGGAACGCCCATCAAGGAAGCTGCGCTGGCAGGAGGCGTAGAAGGTCTTTATGCAGGACTTCCTGTCATCTTCCTGGTAACATTGGGAGGCTTTTTGACCAATGCCGTTTACTGTCTGCAACAAAATGTAGCCAACAAGACCCTGAGCGATTATGCCAAAGGCAATGTATGGGGAAATAACCTGATATTCTGCGCCTTGGCAGGAGTACTATGGTATATGCAATTCTTCGGGCTGGAAATGGGTAAAAGTTTCCTGACCGGAAGCCCCGTGCTGCTAGCCTTCTCATGGTGTATATTGATGGCTTTGAATGTTACTTTCAGTAACGTATGGGGAATCTTGTTAAAAGAATGGAAAGGCGTATCCACCCAGACTATCACAGTTTTGGTAACCGGACTGGTCGTTCTTATCTTTTCTCTTGTATTCCCTAATTTATTCTAAAAGAATTACTATATTTGTAGCATGCTGTCATTCAGTGTAAAAAATGAATAGCAGGACTCTATGAACAATCAAATAAAAAAAGATATGAAATCAATCTTAGACAACCGCCCCGAATTGGCCAAAGAGGTGAATAAAGTAGCCGAAGTAGCCGGATATCTGTGGCAAAAAGGATGGGCAGAACGCAACGGAGGTAATATCACCGTCAATATCACCGAATATGTAGACGATGAAATCCGCCGGATGCCCGCTATCAGCGAAGTAAAACAAATCGGTGTAACACTGCCCCACTTGAAAGGCTGTTATTTTTATTGCAAAGGAACCAATATGCGTATGCGTGATCTGGCACGCTGGCCTATGGACAACGGCTCCGTCATCCGTATTCTGGACGACTGCGCAAGTTATGTCATCATTGCCGACAAACCGGTTCAACCTACTTCGGAAGTACCTTCCCACCTGAGTGTACACAATTACCTGATCAGTACAGGCTCTCCTTATAAAGCATCCGTACATACACATCCCATTGAACTGATCGCTTTGTCTCACAACAAGAAGTTCATGGAAAAAGATGTGGCAACTAATCTGTTATGGAGCATGATTCCCGAAACAAAGGCATTCTGCCCACGTGGTCTGGGTATGATCCCTTACCAATTGCCTAGCTCTGTAGAACTAGCTGATGCAACCATCAAGGAATTGGCCGACTATGATGTAGTAATGTGGGAAAAACACGGAATCTTCGCTGTAGACCGTGATGTAATGGCCGCATTTGACCAAATTGATGTCTTAAATAAATCCGCATTGATTTACATTGCCGCCAAGAATATGGGATTTGAGCCTGACGGCATGAGCCAGGAACAGATGAAAGAAATGAGTGTAGCTTTTAATCTACCCAAATAATATTTTTATAGTCTTCCCCTAACGAGGAGATTTAAAAGATGATTTGACCCTATTGGTGCTCAAATCATCTTTTTTACTATCTGGCCGCAAAGGATAAATGAAAAACCGGCAGAACAAACTGTCCATGCAGAATAAAAAAAGTTCAAAGACTATTACATCACGGTCTTTGAACTTTCACAAAGCCACAACTATTATTAACTATTTCTCCAACCGGCTGAAGAAATTCTCAATGGCTTCCTTATTGACGAAAACCCCTTTTGCTCCGGCCATTTCCACCGTATCCATCAACAAAGCCAATCCCTGATAGCCGTTCTCATTCTTCGCCAACACTTCCTGCTGATAAATATCAGTCAGTTGGCAAGCTTTACCATTTTCAGGTAATTTCTCGAACCGCCCAATAATAGCACACAGGGCTATCGGAGCATGCAACCAACAGAAAGGATAAAAAAGCAGGATCATTGTTTTTCTCATTTCTCTTCCGTTTTTAAAAGGTTATCAAATTATTTCAGAAGCTGTCAGGACTATCAGGATTCAGCACAGACATTCGCACGTATCCGTACTTCATCTACGAAAGCCATCATATCACTATACATAATCGCATTTCTACGCCATCACCTCAGTCAAAGGCAGCTAAACCATACAAGATAAAAGTCCTATTCTTTCAAATCCGTAGAATTTAAATATTCATAAACATACACAGCAGACAGGAAATCAGCAACTCTTCCATATATATTAGCATGCGGGCTTGAAGCCGAAACATTTATTCTTCCTTTGACACTCCAAAGCATATCGAGAACAAGCAGTTACTCCAAGAATATATTCACAGTAACGGTGTGCAAAATGCATAGATTCAACTTTAAGATTTGATGCAATATTCGCAAAAAAAAGCATTTTACGCAAATATTCCATAAGATTTGTTCCAAATTTCCCTCGTATGCATACATAGACAGCAAAATTATGACTCCGGAAACACTTAGCATAAGAAGGTTAGAGGCAGTTAAGATAAAAAATTGTATATTTGCCGATAAGTGTGACCTAATTTAAAAAACAGAGAAACATGCATTACAACGACCAAGGCGCTGATTTTAAATATCTAATTGTCAATGAACGCGACAAGCGTTTCGGCTTGTCGGTGACCACCGTCGGATTCCAGGCCATCAAGGCCGGAAGCGTTTATCCGCCACGCAACCATCCGGAAGCCTATTATTTCACGGCCCAGAAAGGACGTGTGCTGCATGAATATCAGCTGGTATATATCACTAAAGGACGAGGAACTTTCGCCAGCGACACAACTCCGCCTACCGACATATCCAAAGGACAGATACTTTTCCTGTTTCCCGGACAATGGCATACCTACGCGCCGCTGCAAAAGACAGGATGGAACGAATATTACATCGGTTTCGAGGGACCGATCATAGACAATCTGGTAAAGAACAGCTTCATCTCAAAAGAAAGCCAGATTCTGGATATCGGCATCAATGAAGAACTGGCCAGTCTTTTCGCCCGCGCACTGGAAGTGGCGGAAGCCGACAAGACAGCGGCGCAACAATATTTGTCCGGCATTGTTTTACACATTATGGGAGCCGTACTCGCCATCTCACAGAACAAACGCTATGAAGTGGACAATGCGGCACAAAAAATAGAAAGTGCCAAAATTATCATGCACGAGAATGTGTACAAGGATATAGATCCGGAAGAACTGGCCATGAAACTGGGAATCAGTTATTCCTGGTTCCGCAAAGTGTTCAAGGAATACACAGGTTATGCGCCCGCCAAGTATTTCCAAGAGTTGAAACTACGTAAAGCGAAGCAACTGTTGATTGAAAGTTCCATGTCAGTGAAAGAGATCTGTTATGAATTGAATTATACCTCTACCGAACACTTTTTCTCGGTATTTAAAAAGCGCACCAATTTCACCCCTACCGAATATCGTAACTTCGGGCGGGGCGGAAAAGAAAAAGAAAATGAAAACGAATAAAGGAAAAATGAGAAAAATAACCATCAATCTGGCTGCCATGGCAGCCTTTTGCATTGTAGTCGCATCACCCGCCTTAGTGAGCAACAGTTGCGCTACCCCCAAGACGGAACAGGAAGATACCACTATCATACGAGAAGATCCAGGTATTACGGCATTGAAATACAGCAGTCCCGAAGTTCCTGCCAGCATTGAGTTCTGTGGCAAAACTATTGACTTGAGCCGCTTTGACCGCCACGAACGTATGGATCGTGAACTGTTGGCATTCACCTATATGCACAGCACTTCCTTGCAAATGCTGAAAAAAGCCAACCGTTATTTCCCTATCGTAGAACCTATACTGAAAGAAAACGGAATCCCCGATGATTTCAAATACCTGATGGTAATAGAAAGCAATATGAATCCCACCGCACGCTCCTCTGCCGGAGCTGCCGGACTATGGCAATTCATGCAAGGCACGGGACGGGATTACGGACTGGAGGTGAACAGTAATGTGGACGAGCGTTACCACATTGAAAAAGCGACCCGTGCCGCCTGCCGCTATCTGAAAGACGCGTATGCCAAATACAAGGATTGGGTGGCTGTAGCCGCCTCTTACAATGCCGGCCAGGCACGCATTGCCAGCCAGCTGGCCAAGCAGGATGTGGACGACTCATTGGATCTGCAACTGGTAGAAGAGACAGCCCGGTATGTATACCGTATTCTTGCCGCCAAACAGATGTTCAATAATCCCACCGCTTTCGGCTTCCGGCTTCGGGCATCAGATTTGTATCCTCCCATTCCCTACACCGAAATCACCGTAACGAAAGGGATCGCCGACCTGGCGCGCTTCGCACGCAGCAAAGGAATTACGTTGGCTCTATTAAAGAATATGAACCCTTGGTTGCGGGAAACATCCTTGTCCAATCATAGCGGAAGGACCTACGTACTGAAAATCCCGACTAAGGAAGGAATGACTTATGATCCGAAAAAAACGGTGGCGCATGACAGGAGATGGGTAGTGGAATAACTTTCTATCATACAGAATTCCATCATCAATTTACCAGTTTCCCTCCACAGTATTTACAATAAGCAGCCCCCTCCTCATGTCCGCCCTTACCACAGTGCGGACATTTCAGGGTTCCTTTGCGTCTATGCTCCTGAATCATGGACGCAGACACAATTCCCGTGGGGACTGCAATGATGGTATAGCCCAGCAACATCACTACCGCCGAAAGAAATCTCCCTAACGGAGTTTCCGGAGTGATATCCCCATAACCTACCGTTGTCATCGTCACTATCGCCCAATAAATGCTATTCGGGATATTATTGAAAGAAGTGTCCGGCCGCTGCCCCTCAATCATATACATCAACGTGCCGATCGAAGTCACCAATATCAGGACAAACAAGAAAAAAACAATGATCTTCCGGCTGCTGAACACCAAGGAGCGCAACAGGAAATTACCTTCATCCAGGAAACTGAACAGTTTAAATATACGGAACACACGGATCAACCGGAACGTACGGATCACCAGCAAATAACGTGCCGCACCGAAAAGCCAGCCTATATATAAAGGTAAGGTAGCCAGCAAATCCACTATACCGAAAAAACTCAGAGCATACTTGCGCGGCTTGGGAGAACAATAAAGTCTCAACACATACTCCAACGTAAAGAAGAAAGTAAAGACATACTCCGACACGCGCAAATAGGGACCGATAACCGGATTCCAACTTTTGATACTTTCGGCAATGACCACCAGAATGCTCAAGGCAATAAACCCTATCAACGCCACATCGAATAATTTTCCCATCGGTGTGTCGCTTTCAAAGATAATCACATATATCTTATGCTTCAGCTTCTCGTCATGCAACACTTTCTGCCATTTACACCAAATTTCATTCAAAAATATCATAATTTCAGGCCTAAAAACACAAATCATTCGCAATTATAACTATTTTGACCGATTTTTCCTCTCAGACCAGTCACTATTTTCACTATATTTGCACAAAACCAATTAAATAATAGCATGAAGAAACAACTTATGACAGGTCTGTTCACAGCCCTCGCCCTTACAGCAGGCGCTCAGACCTTCCAAGAATGGCGCAATCCGGAAATAAATGCGGTAAACCGTGCGCCGATGCACACTAACTACTTTGCTTTTGAAAATGCGGATGCAGCCAAGAAAGCGAACAAAAAACAATCAACTAACTACATGACCCTGAACGGAACCTGGAAGTTCAACTGGGTGAAGGACGCGGACTCCCGACCCACTGATTTCTGGAAAACCGGTTTCAATGACAAAGGCTGGGACGACCTGCAGGTTCCCGCCGTTTGGGAACTGAACGGATATGGCGACCCCATCTATGTGAACGTGGGCTATGCCTGGCGCAACCAGTTCAAGAACAATCCTCCCGAAGTGCCGACAGAAAACAACCACGTAGGCTCTTACCGCCGCGAAATCGTGGTTCCCGCCTCATGGAAAGGAAAAGATATTATCGCCCACTTCGGTTCGGTTACCTCCAACATGTACTTGTGGGTGAACGGACGGTATGTAGGCTACAGCGAGGACAGCAAACTGGAAGCCGAGTTCGACCTGACTCCTTACTTGAAGCCGGGTCAGGAAAACCTGATCGCTTTCCAGGTATTCCGCTGGTGCGACGGCACCTATCTGGAAGACCAGGATTTCTTCCGGTATAGCGGTGTGGGACGTGACTGTTATCTATATGCCCGCAACAAGAAACGCATTCAGGATATCCGTGTGACTCCCGACCTGGACGCAGCTTACCAAAACGGCAGTCTGGCTGTCAATCTGGACTTGAAAGGCAGCGGCAAAGTCGATCTGGAACTGGTGGATGCACAAGGCAAGCAAGTGGCTACCGCCACCGCCAACAAGTCCGGTCTGGTGACCATGAACGTAGAGAATCCTAAGAAGTGGAGTGCCGAGACACCTTATTTATATACCTTGCGTGCCAGCATGCAGGGCAGCGATGAAGTGATTCCCGTCAAAGTAGGTTTCCGCAAGATCGAATTGAAAGGTGACCAGATCCTGGTCAACGGCAAGGCCGTTCTGTTCAAGGGAGCCGACCGCCACGAGATGGACCCGGACGGAGGATATGTCGTATCTCCCGAACGTATGCTTCAGGACATCCAGATCATGAAGCAGTTCAACCTGAACGCCGTACGTACCTGCCACTATCCGGACGACAATCTGTGGTATGACCTGTGCGACCAATACGGTATTTATGTCGTGGCCGAAGCCAACGTGGAATCTCACGGCATGGGCTACGGCGACAAGACACTGGCCAAGAACCCCTCGTACAAGAAGGCCCATCTGGAACGTAACCAGCGCAATGTACAGCGCGGATTCAACCACCCGAGCATCATCTTCTGGTCACTGGGAAATGAAGCCGGTGACGGACCCAATTTCGAAGCCTGCTACCAATGGATCAAAGAAGAAGATCCCAGCCGTGCCTGCCAATACGAACAAGCACGCCAGAAAGACCATACCGACATTTTCTGTCCGATGTATTACGGCTATGAAGGAATGGAAAAATACGGCCAGCGCACGGATGCCACCAGACCGCTGATCCAGTGTGAATATGCGCACGCCATGGGTAACTCGCAAGGTGGTTTCAAGGAATACTGGGATATCATCCGCAAATACCCGAACCTGCAAGGCGGATTTATCTGGGACTTCGTTGACCAGTCCTGCCGCTGGAAAGGAAAAGACGGCGTGATGATTTACGCTTACGGAGGAGACTTCAACCGTTTTGACGCTTCGGACAATAACTTCTGCGACAATGGTCTGATCAGCCCCGACCGTGTTCCCAACCCACACATGTATGAAGTCGGTCACTTCTATCAGAACATCTGGACCACTCCCGCCGATTTAAGCAAAGGAGAAGTAAATGTGTTCAATGAAAACTTCTTCCGCGATCTCTCGGCCTACTACATGGAATGGGAAGTGCTGAAAGATGGAAAAGCAATCCGCACCGGACGCGTGGATGATTTGAAAGTCGCCCCTCAGGAAACAGCCAAGATTACATTGAACATCGGCAAGACCTGCACCTGCAAGGAATGGTTGCTGAACGTTGCCTACAAACTGAAAAACCGCGAAGGCTTACTGCCCGCAGGCTTCACCGTGGCCAAGAACCAGTTGACACTGAACGGCTACAAAGCACCGGCAATGGACTTGAAGAACGTGGAAACGACCAACGTACCTACCGTTGTTCCGCAAATCATTGACAACCAATATCATTATCTGATCGTAAAAGGCAATCACTTCGTAGCCGAGTTCAACAAACAGAACGGTTACTTAAGCAAATATGCAGTGGACGGAACAGAATTGCTGAAAGAAGGCGCAGCCCTGACTCCTAACTTCTGGCGTGCCCCGACAGACAATGATATGGGTGCCGGCCTGCAGAACAGATATGCGGCTTGGAAGAACCCGGGATTGAAACTGGTTTCTTTGAATTCCAAGACAGAAAATGGCCAGATAATAGTGAATGCGGAATATGACATGAAGAATGTTTCCGCCAAATTATATCTGACATACGTCATCAACAACGAAGGAGCCATCAAGGTTACCCAAAAGATGACAGCCGACAAGAATGCCAAAGTATCTCCGATGTTCCGCTTCGGTATGCAGATGCAGATGCCTAAGAGCTTTGAAACCGTAGAATATTACGGTCGTGGTCCGATAGAAAACTACAGTGACCGCAATCACAGCACAGACCTGGGCATTTATCGCCAAAGCGTGGATGACCAATTCTACTCCTACATCCGTCCGCAGGAAACAGGAACCAAGACCGACATCCGTTGGTGGAAGCAACTGAATGCCGGTGGAAACGGCCTAAAGGTAGTAGCTGATGCTCCATTCTCCGCATCCGCCCTGCATTATACCATCTGTTCACTGGATGATGGCGTGCAAAAAGACCAGCGTCACTCTCCCGAAGTACAGAAAGCGGACCTGACCAACCTGATCATCGACAAGGCTCAGATGGGATTGGGCTGTGTAAACAGCTGGGGTGCTCTGCCGTTGCCTCAATATATGCTGCCCTACGGTGATTATGAATTTACTTTCATTCTGACTCCGGTAAAACATCATATCGGGATAGAATAAGACACAAGTTTAAACGATAGAAAACAGGGTGGCTGGATTTGGTTTCCAGCCACCCTGTTCTATTCTCTCTGTTCTTCATAGCTACGCCATTTACAAATTTCACAAAACGAGTATAACACAAACATCTGTCCTAATCATCTCTTCAAAACACATTCCCCTCCTTTTTTCCTTCAAATTCTTCATACGCGAACAAGCCATTGTATCTCAAGCTATTACAATGAACCATTCTTATTCCAATCCTTCATAAATTCTTCATAAAGGTAATAGGTTCATGGTATAGCCTCAGCCTGGCTATCCCTTCCAGTCCCCCCGTGTGAAATCGGGAATCTCCACCGGAACACTGCCCTGCCGCACGGAACGCTCGCTCAGTTCCGTAATGCAGGACCATTCGGCAGCATCATACACATCCTGATCCAACGGCAAACCGTTCCTCAGACAATGAATAAGCCGATAGTCCATGATATAATTCATCTCATTCGGCATATTCTTCCGCCGCGCCTCTTCTCCGATAACAGCCGTAAAAGGATGTTTATACTGCTCCATCATCCGTTCAAATTGCTCACCGGACAAAGGCTCTTTTCCGTATTTGTCCAGCATCAGGCAGGGAACGGGATATTTCTGCATGAATCCCTTCGTGCCGCACACCGTCTGATGGCGGCTGTACGGACGCGGAGTGGTCACATCATATTGCAACAAGATCGTTCTTCCTTTTGCGGTATGAATCAGCGTGGTATTCACATCCCCCATCTCATAATGCTGCGCCGCTTCTTCGGAAGATGCGCCAAACACCTGTCCGGCATAAGCAGACAGACCGGCCTGACGCGAGGACATGGAAACCAAATATTCCATACGGTCTCCCCGGTGAATGTTCATCCATTGGCAGACTGGGCCCAAGCCATGAGTAGGATAAGGATTCCCCGTATGCTGCTGGCTGTAAAGCTTTATCCAGTGATTGTGATACCCGCCCGCCTGTTCATCTGCAAAATAATGCTTGCGCAAGTCATGGATGTATGCCCCCTCGGCATGGGTGATTTCACCCAGCACCCCCTGCTGCACCATGTTCAAGGTAGTCAAGGCAAAAGCATCGTAACAACAGTTCTCCAGCATCATGCAATGACGGCGGGTTTCTTCGGCAGTATCCACCAAACGCCAGCAATCGGCCACACTCATGGCGGCGGGAACCTCCAAGGCCACATGACGGCCCTGCTGCAAGGCATAAACCGCAATCTCGGTATGAGTCAACCAATCCGTACAAATATAAATGAGGTCTATCTCCTTACATTCGCACATCCTGCACCACATCCCCTCTTCCGAATAATTCTCGGCTTCGGGGCGGCCGGACTCCCGCAAGATCCGCTCTGCACGCTCTATATTCTCTTTCCGCAAATCACAAAGCGCTTTCACCTCAATGCCTTCCAGATGCATATATCTTTCGAGCGCAAGAATACCCCTGTTTCCTAATCCGATGAAACCGATCCGGACAACCGGCAAAGGAGGACAGGTCAAATTAAGTACGTTTGGTCGTTTCATAGCTTGCTGTATTTAGCGTACAAATATAAAGAGAAAAATTGAAAGACAGGGAACGGTTCGCCGAATAAGACCCCGCCGAAGGACAGAAAACGGAAAAACAAAGAGGATGTGCCGGAACTGACATAACAGCGACAGGGCACATCCTCTCTTTCCCAATCCAGCACAACCCGTGCTTAAACGATGGAATTCTTCTTGGTAAATTCTATGATTTCGGGAATATAACCGAATGCCAGACCGGTCACCGTATCGGCACAACCATAATAAACAGCCACCCGTCCCGTTGCCGGATCATGCAAAGCCGCACAAGGGAAGCATACATTAGGCACATCGCCCATGCATTCGTAAGGCTCACGCGGAGAGATGAGATAAGGTCCCGAACGGTATTTCACCTTCCAAGGCTCGTCCAGATCAAGCAATGCCGAACCGAAGGCATAGACATAACCGTTGCAGGAACGAAGCACACCGTGATAGAACAGCAACCAGCCCTCACTGGTCTCGATGGGGATAGGACCGGCACCAATCTTCAGGCACTGCCAGGCACTTACCTCGAAAGGCGCGGGCGACATGACATGGCGATGGTGTCCCCAAAACTCCAAGTCGGGCGACTCACTATAATAAATATCTCCGAAAGGAGTATGCCCGTTGTCACTGGGACGGCTCAGCATGGCAAACTTACCATTAATCTTGCGGGGGAACAGCACGCCATTGCGGTTGAAAGGCAGGAAAGCGTTCTCCACCTGATGGAACGTCTTGAAATCCGTGGTCCATGCCACGCCGATGGTGGGCTGGCCCTTATATCCGTTGCACCAGGTCACATAGTAACGGCCGTCAATGAAGCAGACGCGCGGGTCATAACCATACACCCACTCGCCTATCTCGGGAATATCACATTGGAACTGCAACTTCTCCGGATGGATGTCCCAATGAACGGCATCCTTGCTGAATCCCACATGAAGCGCCATGCGGCGGTTCGTGTCATCACAACGGAACACTCCGGCATAACCTTCGCCGAAAGGTACTACCGCACTATTGAATATACTATTGGACGTAGGCAGCAAATCACGGGGAATGACCGGATTCGCACTACATCTCCACATCACATTCTTACAACCTTCGGGACGCTCCTCCCACGGCATACCGGGCAACGGATTGCCCACAATCTTCAATTCACTCATATTCTCTTTTGTTAGGTTAATAGTTTTTCTCTATCTCTTGTCTTCGTGTGTGAAGGGCACAAACCAGGTCATCAGGAATGCCGGAAGGGTAGCCACCAGCACAAAAATGAAAAACAGTTTATAGCCCAGCCAGTCGCTGACGTATCCGGACATCATACCGGGCAGCATGACACCCAGGTTCATGATGCCCGACGCAAAAGCATAATGCGCCATCTGGTGAGGGCCGGCAGCCACTTGCTGCATCATGAACAAGGTAAGCCCCACAAAGCCGAAGCCATATCCGAAATATTCCAGCACGATGGCTCCGCCGATAAGGGGCGCGCTCTGTGGCTGGAAAATGGCAAGCAGCGTGTAGGCCATAAAAGGCAGATTGAACACACAACACAAGGAGAACAAAGTCTTCTTCAATCCACGTGCGGAAATATAATACCCGCCCAGCAATGAACCGAGCACGAAAGCCGCCGCCCCGAAGGTTCCGTAATAAATACCAATCTCCTGTTCTGTCAATCCCAAACCGCCCACCTCACGACCGGCTTTCAGGAACAAAGGTACGATTTTCATCACAAACCCTTCGGCAAAACGATATAAAATAATAAAGAAGATGTAGTAAACGATATGCTTCTTGGTAAAGAAGTTCCGGATGACATTCCACAACTCGGCCATACTCTGCGAAAACGAGGTGACCGAACGGGCGTGCTTGCCCGAAGGAAGCATACGGGTGTGATAAAGTCCCAAAGCGAACATCACCGCCCCCAGAACAATCATAATGACCGTCCAGGAGTAGAGCACCGCATCTTCGGCGGAACCGTCGTAACGGTCTTTCAAGAAACCCGCCAGATAGACCAGCAAACCTGTGCCAACAATCTTCGCCACATTATAAAAAGCGCCTTGCCAACCGATGTACTTAGCCTGGTCCTGTGCATTCAGCTCGTCCATATACACCCCGTCACAGGCCACATCGTGCGTGGCGCCGCTGAAGGCGACAATGGCGAACAAGGCGATGGTGATGGCAAAGAAAGAAGGAAGATGAAGTGACAAGGCGATCAGTCCGAAAGTGACTCCCGACACCATCTGGGTGAGGACGACAAAGAATTTCTTGGTACGGTACATCTCCAGCAACGGACTCCAGAGGGGCTTCAGTGTCCAGGGAAGCATGATCAGGGAAGTCCAGAAGGCTATCTTCGCATCACTCACTCCCAAGCCTTTATACATCAGCACGGCTACCATATTGAGGACTACAAAAGGAAGCCCCATGCCGAAGTAAGCGGTGGGAACCCAAAGAATAGGACTACGGCGCCTGGCCGGAGCCGAGATTTCGGTTGTTTTCATTTATATCGGTTTTTAAGGTTATTATTAGCTGCTTTTTGCTCACACAGCCACAGCGGCACGTGCTTCGCGTTTCTTTTTTATTTTCTCCATTACGGCTCTTCCCGCATGCCACAGGGAATGAAGCTCACGGCTTGTCCGCCGCCTTTTGCCATGACTACCGACAAGGTATCGGCATCTGTCACCTCTTTCTCACTGATTTGGTATGAAGTAGGATTCTTTTCCCAATCGGCATCTTCCCCGTCAGCATAAATCACGGCCCGGTATTTTTTATCTTCCTCCAGAAAATCCAACGGAATGGTGAGCGTACGCGGCTCTTCGTTCGTGGTGGCCCCCAGGAAGTATTTATCTTTCGCTTTCCGTACCACGGCTACAAATTCACCCGGCTCGCCCTGCAAGGCTTCGGACCAGTCGCAGTCCGCATCAAAATCACGGAAGAACCGGAAGGCGGGATGGCCTTCATAGTTCTCAATCATATCCGAGGCCATCTGCAACGGAGAATAAATGATGACCCAGTTGGCTATCTGCTTTGCCAGAGTAGTATTTACCCGGCTGTTTCCTTGATCCAAATCGTTCCATTTCTTGCGGCGGGGAGAGTTGCGTGTCTTCTCGTAAAGAATATCGAAAGTACCCGGTGTATAATCCATCGGACCGCCCAGCAAACGGGTAAACGGCAATAATTCATGATGCTCGGGGGGATTTCCCTCACTCCATCCGTTCCACTCCATGCCACGGGCGCCTTCCCGTGTCATCATATTGGGGTAAGTACGACGGATACCGGTATCTTTGATGGGTTCGTGGGCATTGACCGTGGTATGATAACGGGCTGCCGTCTGCACCACCTTGCGGTAATGGCGTACATTGAACTGTCCATGATGGCTGTGTCCGCCCGGCAGTCCTCCGGCATAACCGGTCTTCACACAGTGCACTCCCAGGTCGGCATACCATTGGTAAGCATGATCCAGCTGGCGTTCGTAATTAAAGATATTGCCTCCCGTTTCGTGGTGGCCGATTATCTCAACCCCTTTCTCCTTGGCATAACGCGCCACCTCTGCCATATCGAAATCGGCATAGGGCTTGGTATAGTCAAAAGTCTGCATGCCGCCCCAACTTTCCCAGCCTTCATTCCAGCCCTCGAACATCACCGCTTCTATGTTATTGGCAGCGGCAAAGTCTATATAGCGTTTGGCATTAGCGGTGGTGGCGCCATGACGTTCATCCATCGTCCACGTCTCGACTCCCAGATGCATTCCCCACCAGATGCCCACGTATTTCATAGGGCGTATCCAGCTCAAATCGCCCTCCAGCGCACAAGGTTCATTCAGATTCAATATCAAACCGGAGTTTATCAGTCCTACCGCTTGGGAGGCTATTTGAATACTGCGCCACGGGGTAACGAAAGTACCTCCTGCCAGGCGGGCTTTTACCCCATCGGGCCAGGAGGCCAGTTCCGATTTGAAGTGACAGCCTTCGGTCTTTTTCAACGTCATTTCAGGAAAGTCGGTCAAAGCCGCTTCGTGAATGCTGGCATATATGCCGTTCTCTGTTTTGAAAGTCATCGGGGTGTTGGCATTATCCACCTTGCTGATGGGCAGGGTGCGATACAGCAACTCGTAGGTTTCGAAGCTGGCGGGAATAGACCATGACTTGCCATCCTGCGCCAGATTGAAGGAAGTAAGCTCGTCCGTCACGAACACACTGTCCACCCGGGGCACCTGATATTCATAACGGAAGCCCAGCCCGTCATCGAACACACGGAAACGAAGGGTCAGCTGTGTATCCGCCGGATCTTTCAGGCGCACGGCCATTTCGTTATAATGGTTCCGGATGGATTTATTCTCTCCCCAAGGCTGGGTCCAGGTCTCATCCTTGGTGGCAAACTCAGTATTTTCTATCCGGAATCCTTTGGACAGATTTACCCCGTCACGACCTTCAAAGCCCATAACGGAGGGGGTGATGAACGGTTTTCCTCCCACAGAGACTCCATAGGTCATCGCTCCTGTCTCATTGAGGTTGAACACTAACTTTATATTGCCATCCGGCGATGTTAATTCCGTGGGACGGGAACACCCACAAAACACAACTAACAAGAATAATACATAGTAATTGTATGTCTTCATACGATTAAAAGGGATTAATGATACAAATATAAAACAATTAAGTAAGGTATTACACTTATCGAAGGAAGAAAATTATTTTTCATGTGGGAAGGAATGAATTGCAATCCGCTTGTACCGCGTACACGGACAAGGAGTTTCAACCGGTTCCGTCAGGTTGAAACTTTAGTTTCATCGGGATGTAACTTTGGTTCCGTTTGTATGAAACCGTAGTTCTGGCGGGCCGCAACCGGATTCCTGTGTAGTTTAACGCTTTAGGTTGACTACTCCTTCATCTTACTTGTAAGGATGGTTGACGGAGTTAATACTTAGTTATAATATCAGTTGACTCTTTCAAGAGTTATTTCTTTATCTAAGCACTTCGGTCTATATCATCAAGTTTTTCAGAGCCTTTTCTCGGTAGCTGCACCACATTTTTCTGATTTCTCCCTTGCAGAGGGTTACTTCGGCAGGTGTCATGCCATCGAGACTCATGTGTGGACGCTCGTTGTTATAAAACGTTACCGCCCCCTTTACGGCCTCCCGTACTTCCTTTATGGAGAAGAAATCCATATCCTTCAGCAGTTCATTCTTGATCGTGTTGTTTACACGCTCAGCCACAGAAACGCACCAAGAAAGTGATATGATTTCAGTTTTTTCGTTTGGCTCAATCACTTTTCACATAGCAACATAACGGTTTTAGAGAGAATTGTAGTAATTTTGGGACACGGACAAAAATAGTAGGCGTATGAAGAAGTGGCAGAAGATATCGGGCTTAGTAGCACTTGTTGTTTTGGAGATTGTGAATTTTGTAATTTACGGGTCGTCATTTATGCAAACTATGTATATAAAAGATCGCCCTTCCATTGACCGAGTGCTATCAGATTCTCATCGCGCCTTATCGGATGTCGGATTTCTTGTTTTGGCTAATTATCGATGCAATAATATTCCTGTTATCTACCTTTGGAAGAAAGGAGGCAAGCTATGAAACTGACTGATAAACGATTTTGGAAGTTTGAGGGGTTTACCATTTTATATGCCGGAGTATTGATGCTTCTTGAGCTGACAATCTTTGGCAAATCCCTAACAAGTGAAATAGTGTTATTTACTATTGGCTGGTGTTGTATAACCAGTGCTATTACTTGGCCTTTTGCAAACGGGAAACACTGGTTTGCATTTGGGTTAATCTATGAAGTCATATTCATTCTCTTGCTATTCGCCTACCTTATGATAGATGGATTAATTCGTGGACTTTTGAATTGGATAGACTACCTTGAAATGTGCGTTGTTTTTGTTTTCCTGATTGCTGTTGTATGTTTCATACCTTCTATGATATTAGCCTTTGTCGGCTATCATCTCTTTAACAAGAATATAACGAACACGGAAAAACTATAATGATAGATATAACAGGGAAATATAATCAGGAGAAAGAATCTACTATAACAAACGCCGATAAAGCCCCCACTTAAAGACTCTACCGACGTAAGTTCACCTATTAAAAAAATCAGAATTCCAAGTCGGCCAACTGAGGATTATGGTCGGAAAGCAAAGCTTCCGGCACTTCAGCCGGTATTTCACAACTCTTTACCAGCACCTGCGGAGTGACAAAGATGAAATCAATCTTTTCACAGTCTTCTGCCGGGATACGGGCGAAATCATGAAAAGTATAATTCACACCGGTCACACTGGCAGCCGTCTTATAAGCATCCTTCAGCACAAACTCGTTAGTGGTGATAGTTTCGTATGCATCACTCGCATCGGTCACATTAAAGTCGCCCGTAACCACTGCGGGACGGTCGCCTACGATCTCTTTTATCTTACGGATAATGAGCAATGCGCTCTGACGGCGGGCCTCCTCACCTATATGGTCAAAATGCGTGTTGACCGCCATGAATATTTTTCCGGTGTCCTTGTCCTTCAGTTTTGCCCAAGTGGCGATACGGACACAAACCGCATCCCATCCCATCATTCCTACGCTGTCGGGATTTTCGGCCAGCCAGAAAGTATTGGAATCCAACACCTCGTATTTGTCCTTCCGATAGAATATCGGCGCGTATTCACCCGCGGTCTTTCCATCATCACGCCCCACACCGACTCCGTCGTACTCGGGCAAGCCGGCGCGAAGGTCCTGAAACTGGTTATGCAAGACTTCCTGCATACCGACTATGTCCAGTTCACGATCTTTAATAAACTGGCATACACGGTCTTTCCGGTATTGCCAATTGTTCAAACTGTCCTGCGGATTGTCATAACGGATATTGAAAGTAGCCCAACGCACATCGGTCTTCTTCTCTTCCGCACAGCCGCCCAACAACAGGACGGCTGCCAATAAAACTAGAATTTGCTTCATTTTGTTTCTTTTTTAAGTTCTCTGAGATACAAAGATAGCAATTTCTAGCGGAAATTATCCGGTGTATGCCACTGACCGTTATCACTCATCGTATCGGCCACATCCCACCACACGCGGCTGCCCTGATTCACATCGCCCGGCTTGTTCGGGTTACGGGACTCGCTATTGGGATAGTTGATGCGCTTGATCAGCTTGCCTGCCCCCACTTCACCGTTGGAATTGTTTCCATTAACCGGAGCCAGCAGATAACGCGGATAGTCGGTGCGGCGCACTTCCGCCCATCCTTCATTTCCATTCGGGAAAACGGCAATCCATTTCTGGGTAATAATCTGTTCCAGTTGTTCTTCCTTGCTGCCACCGGCAAAAGCCTTCACGCCATCCAGATGGCTGATGTATTCACGGGCCTTGTCCGAATCAATTTCATAATAATCCATGGACGCCTTGATGCCCTTCAGATAGAGGGACTCAGGTGTTTCATCCACCAATGACGGCCAGCGCAATGCCGCTTCCGCTTTCAGGAACAAGCTTTCAGCATACCCCATCCAGACAATTTCACGAGCCAGATTCCACCAATAATTCTTGTTCATGGCATCGGATGACAGCATACAACGGTTGGCAGAATATCTGTTCAGGTAAGAACCTCCTACGTTGGTTTCTCCATTCATCACCCCGTTGAAATCTCTCTTCGGATTCTCGATGGGAAGCGGGCTGGCAGTCAACGAATCGAACGGAGTAGGACGGAACCATAAAACCTCACAACGGGGGTCGAGATAGCAGTTTGCCGAATTTTCATTGAAAGTAGTGGTTGCATCGGGTGCCGCATCCTCTTTCAACGCCTGATTCTTGTAAGCCCGTTCCATTTCTTTGGATAATACGGCATTGCCGGTCCAGCTGAACAACAAGGCATAAATGTTTTCATTACCGCCGGCAATGTACTGACGTTTCGGAGTCTGCTTCATGTTGTCATCCTGGCTTTGCATCAGACCGGCAGGATCTGCCAAAGCTGCCTGAGCCTGAGTCCGGGCCAATGCCGGATCTACATTGGAAACACGCAAAGCAAGGCGCAAACGCAGCGTATTGGCAAAACGACGCCATTTGTCCACATCACCGCCATAACACTTGTCATGATCGCCTAAGTCATACTGACTGACAGCAGGAAGGTTTTCCTGATGCAACGCTGTGATTGCCTGGTCCAACAGCTGGAAAAGGATGTTATAAACTTCTTTTTGAGGTGTATAAGCCACATTCTCTTCCGGAGGCATCGCTCCTTTTACATAATAGGCAACGGGGATATCACCATAAGTATCCGTCTGCATGGACAACAAGAAAGCATAATAGATGCGGGTGATATAGAATGCCGTATGGTAATAATCCTTATTACAGAAATAGAATGTCTTGACCAACTGGCTGTATTCCGAAGTGCTGCGGTCATCATAGAAATGCTTCCAGCGGTTGGCCGACCATCCGTCCGTATAAGAATAGGTAGGTGCCTGGTTCACAAAACCGCTGACATTGTTTCCCCAATAACCGGCATAGATATCATGAGTCAGATTGGTCGTCACCTGATAATCATTGTAAGGACCTTCGTAAGTGAAGTTGGCGAAAATACTTCCGATAGCGCCTTCCATCCCTTTCAAACTTGCCATGGCATGTTCTGTCAAGGTATAATCAATGTCTATGCCCTCGGCCGACACATGCTCCACTGTGGGGTCGTAAATCGGTGCGTAAGGATTGGTGTTCAATTCTTCAAAATCATGGCATCCGGCCAGAGCCAGCAACGAGCATAAGGCTACGGATTTATATAATTTGATTTTCATAATCAGTTTTTCCTTTTAATTAATTAGAAACCTAAGTTGATAGAAATACCGAACGTACGTGTGAACGGCAGCGATGCATAGTCAATGGCTTGTGAGAACATCGTGGTGTCATAACCGCCTTCGGGGCTGGTACCCGGTGTGTGCTTCATCAAATAGCACAAGTTACGTGCCACAAATGACACATTCAGCGAATTGACAGGAGTCTTCTTCAGCATGGATGAAGGGAATGAATAGCCGATTGACAATTCTTTCAGTTTAATGAATGAAGCATCGTAGATGAAATCCTCAGCCTGCAATGCGCCATAGTATTCTGAAGCGGAAACCTGTTTTGTATTCACCTCTCCTGATTCTGTCACACCGGGGAATACCATCATATAGTTGTTTTCCTCGCCACGGTTCAAGGTACGCTTGGCCAAACCGTTTCCGGTAGCCAGCATCTCGGAATAAGAGAAGATATCACCACCGAATTTCATATCAAACAGTGCCGACAGGGTAATCCCCTTATAAGTAAAGGTAGGAGACACGGACATGGTCAGCTTTGGCTGGATATTACCAATCGGTTTGTTCACATATTCGGATTCATTGGTCACGGTCATGGGCAACCCATTCTCATTGACGATGATATCGCCGTTTTCATTGCGCTTATAAAGCGATGTGGCATAAATCTCGCCTAATTGGTGTCCAGCACGTGTACCTACTTTTACAGGAAAGTTTCCGTCACCGTTAAAGAACATATAATTCACATTTTCTTCCGGAGCCAGTTCTTTCACCTTCGATACATTGTGAGCCATGTTCACATTCAGGTCGAAAGCAAAATCTTTCGTTTCTACCAGAGTGGAATACAACATCAGTTCCACCCCTTGATTGGTTACCATACCTGCATTTACCCATTGTCCGCCACTCCAGGGAGCTGCTGCGGGCACTTTCATAATCTGGTTCTTGGTCTTGCTGTAATAGTAAGTAAAATCAAATCCCAGGCGGTTGTTCAGGAACTTCATGTCCAGACCCGCTTCGTAAGAGGTCGCGATTTCAGGCTTCAACCGGTCGTTCATCTTCACATTGTCTTTGGTCGGAGTCAATACGCCATTATCGAATTTGAAAGAGTAGGTATTGTATAACTGATAAGGGTTTGTGTCCTTACCTACCTGTGCGGCAGACAGACGTGCCTTGGCAAAGGTCACCCAGCTTGGCAAGGGTTTATCGATAGAGCGCAAGAAGTCTGACACGACGAAACTGAGGTTGGCCGACGGATAGAAAAAAGAATTGTTGCCTGACGGAAGAGTGGATGACCAGTCGTTACGGGCTGTCAGATCCAAAGACAGATATTCCTTCCACGCCATCTGTACAGAGCCGAACACGGAGTTCATGGCACGCTTGTAGCCATCCTCCTTACCGGTTCTCAACAAATTGGCCGCGTTCAGCATCCAGTTGCCTTTGTCCACCATGTTGCCTACGCCCACGCCCAACGTTTCCGAACGTTGGTACATAAAGTTAGCACCGGCGTTGAAGCCCAGGCGGAAGTTGTCCGTCAACTGACGGTCACCCATCAAAATGACTTCGGCATTGGATTCGAAGAAGTTCTCCTCACTGCGATCCATGGAATCATTCGTAATCATGGACGTATTGGCTTCTCCATTGATTCCATCACCCGCATTGGTGCTTTGCACCCTGGTGCGGTAGTAGTCAAAAGCATATTTGGCAGAAAGGTGCAACCAGTCGGTGAAATTGATCTTCATGCCGTAATATCCGAAAGCACGCCAGCGTTCATCCGAATTCTGACGCTGATGCAATACGTAATAAGGGTTACGGATGCTGGCAGTAGGACCTGTCCAGTTTACATGTGCATGCGTTGCATCCGAATATTGTTTCAAGTCATCCAAACGGACGTTGTTGGGTATCCGCATCAACTGGGCGATAGCGCCATAGTCACCATACAGTGGACGGTTATCGGCTTTGGTACGTGACAGAGAGATCTTTCCGTCCATAGACATCCACTTGTTCAGTTCCGTTCCTGCATTCAGGTCGGCATTCACACGACTCAGGCTTTCTGTGGGGAACACGCCATCATTATCAGAGTAACCGAACGAAGTACGGAAATGTGACTTCTCTGTACCGTTGCTGACAGATACGTTATGCGTATGCGAGAAACCGGTATCAAAATAATCTTTCAACTTATCCCCATAGCTGGAGTAAGCGTAAGTCTCTCCGTTCCAAGCCTGTTTCAGGCTTCCATCCAATACCGGTCCCCAGTTTCCGCTGTCGGCTTTGTCATATACCGCAGTCCCGGCATCTTTGGTATCAATATGTCCTTGTCCGTAACGGCGCTGCATATCCAATGTCTCGCCGATGGCCGTCCAAGTGAAATTACCGCTATAACGGATTCCTAACCCGTCTTTCTTAGTTCCCTTTTTCGTGGTAATCAAGATCACCCCGTTACCTGCACGCGAACCGTAAAGAGCCGCCGCATTCGGACCTTTCAAGACGGAAATGCTCTCGATATCGTCCGGATTGATGTCCATAGAGGCGCTACCACGGTCTACCCCCCCATAACGGGATGCGTCGGAAGTACTATTGTCGCTGAACGGAACGCCGTCCACAATCCACAACGGCTGGTTGTTGTCTGTCAGCGAAGAGTTGCCACGGATGGTGATCTTCGTAGAGCCGCCCAGACCGGTAGCCGAGGTGTTCATCTGAAGGCCTGCCACCTTGCCCTGCAAGGCACTGGTTACCGAGGGGTCGCCTGTCTTGTTCAGTTCATCACTCTTCAGTTCCTGAACCGCATACCCCAACATTTTCTTCTCCCGCTTGATGCCCAAAGCGGTTACCACCACTTCGCCAATCTGCTGTGTATCTTCCTGCATGGTTACGTTCAGCACATTCTTGCCATCGGGCTTCAATGTCTCCGAACGGTAACCAATGTATGAGAACACCACCTCGCCATTACCGGGAACCGACAGCGAATAGTTACCTTCAAAGTCTGTAATCGTACCGGCTGTGGGATTTCCTTTCACCTGTACGTTCACACCGATCAAGGCTTCGCCTGTCGCATCCACTACTGTTCCGGTCACTGTGCGTTCCTGTCCTGTCTGTTGAGGTATTTGAGATTCTCCGGGTGCTGAAAGATAGACAATGTTATCCTCTATCTTATATGTAATTCCTTTGCCCTGCAAAGCCGCATCAAGTACAGACTGTAACGAACCGTTCTTCACATCAATGGCATTCACCGGTGTTTCGGCCAGTTTGTCATCATAGAAAAACTGATAGTTAGACTGTGATTTAATGTTCTTGATCACTGTTCCAAGGGTTGTCTTGGGAGTGGAAAGAACAATTTGTGCGCGGGTCCATTGTATGGGTGCGGCCACAAACAAAAGAATCAAAAGCGCCCTGAGCAATTTGGGCTTTCTCATTAATTGATTGCCTTTCATAATTTATAAATTAGTTAACACTGACTTGTTTTTCTCCAGTGAAGGGGCTCTTATTCCCCTTTCGAGAATAAAAACAGGCAGCCGGAAGAAAACACTTACTCAAACCTCATACTTTTTTCTAAATATTCCCCTCAAAAGCAGAGAAGAGGCAAAAGTAGTGATATCATCGGACTTTAGCCAATCAAGGAAATACTTAAATACAAAAAGGGGATGTACTCTTGCAATACTGCCCCAAGAGAACATCCCCCCTCAAATCCCTCTTCACAAGAGAGAAGTACATGGCTAAACTTTTATTTCACTATTTCATCTTTAGAAAACGAATAAGGCAAATCACTTTCCTGTGTTCCACGCTGCATATTCGGACGGCCAGTCATCTTGAAGTCGATAGTACCGCCTTGTAACAGTTCGTTATGTTTCAAATAATTCTTGGTATAGAGTTTTCCGTTTACACGCATCTCCTCCACATATCTGTTGGCATCGCTGTTATCCGGTGCGGTTATCACCAAATCCTTACCATTCTCGAAATGCAGAGTCGCTTTCTTGAACAACGGAGCACCCAGAATATATTCATCCGTGCCGGGACATACCGGATAGAACCCTAATGCGGAGAATACATACCATGCCGAAGTCTGACCATTGTCCTCATCACCGCAATATCCGTCCGGACCGGCTGTGTACATACGGTTCATCACCTCACGCAACCAGTATTGCGCTTTCCAGGGCTGGCCTGCATAGTCATACAGATAAATCATGTGCTGGATGGGCTGGTTTCCATGTGCATAGTTGCCCATGTTCATGACTGTCATTTCACGGATCTCATGAATCACCTGTCCGTAATAGCTGTCATCAAAAACAGGGGGAACCGAAAAGACAGAATCGAGCATGGAAACAAACACCTCCTTGCCTCCCATCAGGTCAATCAATCCCTGAGGATCATGGAATACAGACCAGGAATAGTGCCAGCTATTACCTTCGGTGAAGTCACCTCCCCATTTCAACGGTGAGAACTTAGGAGCAAACTTACCATCTTTCTGCTTGCCACGCATCAACTTGCTTTCCGAATCAAAAAGGTTCTTGTAATTCATGGCACGCTTGGCAAAGAGTGCGATTTCTTTCTTGGGACGCTTCAGTTCTTTCGCCAACTGATAAATGCACCAGTCATCGTATGCATATTCCAATGTACGGGCCGCATTCTCATGAATCTTCACATCACAAGGCACATACCCCAGTTTGTTATAATACTCATATCCCAGACGTCCGGTGGAAGAGACATCAGGATGTACCGCTTCTGTTCCATGAATCAGTCCCTTGTATAGTGCTTCCACGTCTTCCACACGTACTCCTTTCAGATAAGCATCAACCAAGATCGAGGCTGAATTATTGCCGACCATACAACCACGATGACCGGGGCTGGCCCATTCGGGGAAGAAGCCGCTTTCCTTATAGGTATTGACCAATCCTTCCTGTATTTCCTGATTAACAGAAGGATACATCAGATTCAAGAAAGGGAACAAGCAACGGAATGTATCCCAGAAACCTGTATCGGTGTACATATATCCAGGGAGTGTCTCGCCATTGTAAGGGCTATAATGAACCGGTTTCCCGTTGGCATCCAGCTCATAGAATTTGCGCGGGAACAGCAAAGAACGGTACAAGCAGGAATAGAAAGTACGATACTGGTCCAAGTTCCCACCTTCCACTTCGATCTTGCCTAACACATCATTCCACGCATCTTTTCCTTTCTGCACCAATACTTCAAAACTGTCGCCACCCAGTTCCTTCAGATTCCGGGCGGCTTGTTCCGGACTGATGAAGGAAGAAGCGACACGGGCATGAACCACTTCCCCTTTCTTTGTCTTGAAACCGATAACGGCCCCGGTGTGGAAACCTGTCTGTTCCAGTTTGCCCTCTTTCAAAGTCACAGGAACGCTTCCATCCGGTTTATCCGGTTTTATATCATTAGAGAAAGTGGCTTCATAAGTAAACGGTTTATCAAATTCTATCACGAAATAATTCTTGAAATTGGCAGGAACGCCACCACTGTTGCGGGTAGTATAGCCCACAATTTTGTTTTCTCCGGGAATCACCTTGACAGACGAACCACGATCAAAAGCATCCACTACCACGTATGAATGATTCTCAGGGAAAGTGAAGCGGAACATTACGGCACGTTCCGTAGGAGCCATTTCGGTCACGACATCATGTTCTGCCAAATAGACCTTATAATAATAAGGTCTCGCAATTTCGGCTTTATGAGAAAACCAGCTTGCACGCTTGTCTTCTTCAAATTCCGGTTTTCCTGTTACAGGCATGATGGAGAATTGACCGTAGTCATTGATCCACGGACTGGGCTGATGGGTTTGTTTAAAGCCGCGGATTTTATTAGCCGTATATACATACTGCCATCCGTCCCCCATCTTCCCGGTCTGGGGAGTCCAGAAATTCATGCCCCACGGGCGGGCTATGGCAGGATACGTATTTCCGGTAGAGAGTTCAAAGGAAGACTGCGTGCCTACCAACGGACTCACATAGTCCGCATAGTCCTTTGCCTGCACAAACAACATGACACACAGGGCTACAACTGATAGAAATAGTTTTTTCATGATAGTGTTATTTGGGTTAAGTTATACTTTTTAATGATGTTTCTGTTTTCCCCACTCTGTCGGTACGGGACTCATGGTTATCTCCATCGTTCCTCCCTGCACCAAGTCATCATGGGTAAAGAAAGGAACATCCAGCGGTTTTCCGTTCAGCAGAACCGACTCGATGTACTTGTTGGTTTTCGAGTTATTGTGGGTGCGGATAACGAAAGTCTTGTGGCCGGGCAGGTTGATCGTCACCTCCTCAAACAACGGACGGCCGATAGAATAAACCGGCTTACCGGGACATACCTGATAGAAGCCCATGGAGTTCAAAATATACCATGCGGACATCTGGCCACAATCCTCATTGCCCGACAAACCGTCAGGAGCATTGAAATACTGGTTATACAATACACTGTCAACCAGCTCCTGAGTACGCCACGGATGGTTCACATAGTTATACATGTGAGTAATGTGGTGACTCGGTTCATTGCCATGTGCATACTGTCCTATCAGTCCTGTGATATCAGCAGAGGTAGCTTCTCCTTCCAACCGGGAAGAAACCGTAAACAAGGAATCCAGCTTTCCTACAAAAGCATCCTCCCCACCCATCAACTTCACCAGTCCCGGGATATCATGCGGAACAAACCAAGTCCACTGCCATGCCGTTCCTTCGCAATAATCATCATTACGATGATTGGAAGAACGGGGATTGAACGGAGTACGCCATTCGCCTTTACTATCCAGTCCGCGCATGAAACGGGTGGCTGGGTCAAAATAAAATTCGTAAGCATCTGCAAAACGGGCATATTTCTCCTTTGTTTCAGTATCTCCCAAGCTGTCTGCCAGCACGGAGATACACCAGTCATCATACGCATACTCCAATGCTTTCGCCACCGATTCATTCTCACGGTCACATGGAATATAGCCAAGTGTATTCTTATAATAACGTGCTTTGGGCATAACGTAGGGAATCAGCCAACCGGGAGCTACAATACCGGTAGTGTCATATTCTGCCGCACGCAGACATGCCTTGTAAGCTTCCTGCACATCAAAGTCGCGGTATCCCTTCACATAAGAATCGGTTACCAACGAAGCCGCATGATATCCCACCATAGTCCCGGTATAATTGGACACACAGTCCCATTTCGGAAAGATGCCGCCTTCCTGATGTTTCTTTATCAAAGAACGGATAAACTCCGTATTCAGCTGAGGATCAATAATCGTCAATAACGGATGCAAGGCACGGAACGTATCCCACAAAGAGAAAATAGTATAAACCGGATGCTTCCTGTCGGTAGTATGCACTTTCAAATCCATTCCCAAGTAACGCCCGTCCACATCTGTAAACAAATTGGGGCTCAGGAAAGCATGATACATAGCTGTATAGAAAATGGTACGCTGGTCTTCATCATGGGTCTTGACTGCAATCTTTGACAGACATTCATTCCATTTCTTTTTAGCATCGGCACGCACCCCGTCAAAGTTCCAACCGGGCATCTCAGCCTGAAGATTCTTACAAGCACCGTCCGCATCCACAGAAGAAATAGAGAACTTGGCCAGCACCTGTTCGTCTTCCGCTGTCTCAAAGTGCAAAAGCATTTTACATACAGGAATCTCCTTGCCGTTTTCCTGAACGGTATCTGTATATAAAGTATGAGTGAACGGTTTGGAGAATACGGCATAAAAATAAAGATCCTGCCGGTATGCCCAATAGGCACTGCGCTTGTACCCACGCAAGACGGTATCATTTACTGCCTCCACTTCCATCACTTGATTGATTTGCTGCTGAATATTATAGTCCATGTCCAAAATGAACCCAGCCTCCCTGCTCTCAGGGAAAGTATATCGATGCATGGCGGCACGCTCTGTCGAGGTCAGTTCGGCTTTTACCCCGTATGTATCCAGGAAGACAGAATAATATCCCGGCTCCGCCTGCTCCTTTTCATGAGAGAAAGCGGATGCGAAAGGACGCTTCTGGCTTTCTGTACCCAAAAATTCAGTACGTTGTTCACCTACGGTAGGCATCAACAGGAAATCTCCGAAGTCCGCACAACCTGTGCCACTAAGGCGCGTATGGGAAAAACCATTGATGGTGGTGTCCTCATAATAATATCCGGAACAGGAATCCCAACCGTCAATGCGAGTGTCCGGTCCCGGTTGTATCATACCGTGTGGTACCATTGCACCCGGATGAGTATGTCCGTGTCCGCCTGTGCCAATAAAAGGATTCACATAACGGGTGTAATCATTCACTTCGCCACCCTCCGGATTACATGCGGTGAGACACAATAGTCCAAAAAGACAGCTGCTTAAAAGCATGTTGATTTTCATAGTTCTTTATTTAAAATTTATTTCGTTTCCGATGAGATAAATATGTTGTTATCATCCACTTTCTTAAAATTGAAAGGAATAGAGTTACGTAAAGAGTTCAGCACAGACTCTATCTTATCTTTCTTTTTCAACACACCTGAATAAGTGCTCGTACTATCGACATCCGGTGAAAGGATAATCTTCACCCCATAGAACCGTTCCAAGACTGCCGCAATCTGGAAAATAGATGACTTTTCAAATGGAATCAAGTCATTATGCCAGACTATTTCCATCTTGGGGTCGACCTGCTTCACCTGCATCCGTCCGGTCACCCTGTTCAATACAGCCTTTTGTCCCGGTAACAAAGCAATTCTTCCTTTATCCGACTTATCTTTTACTTCAACCTCCCCCTCTACCAGAGTCGTTTCCGCAAAACTGTTATCCGGGCGGCATTTTATATTGAAAGAGGTTCCCAAGACCCTGACATCCATCGCCGGACTTTTTACCGTGAAAGGTTTCTCATGATTGCGTGCCACTTCAAAATAAGCTTCTCCATCCAAGTACACATGACGTTCTTTTCCTTCAAAAGCCCGCGGATATTTTAAAACAGACGACTGGTTCAACCATACTTTTGTTCCGTCAGGCAACAACATCTCACGCACCTGTCCATGCGCTGCCGATGCCACCACCCATTCCTCCGTTTTATCCCGGAACCAATAGGTCAAGCCCGCTGCCAGCACCATCACAGCCACTATAGCAGCCGCATAACGCAACATATTCCTAAGCTTGAACACCTTTTGTTTCTTTTGGTTCTCCTGTTCCAGTCTTCTACCCAGCCTGCGCTCGGCTTTTGTTACCAGATCATCCTTCTCAAAAGGGAATTTCCCCAACTGGTAAATCTCCTCCATGCGGAACAATTCTCCGGCATTCCCGTCAGATTCCTTCATCCATTCATTGATAAGAACAAAATCCTCCTCCGAGCATCGGTTTTCCAAATACCTGATAATAATATCTTCGTTAAGTTTACTCATTCTTTTTCCCTATTCATATAGTAAACAGTTCAACTCATAAAAACACTTAGCAGTTTTGCTGAAAATATAATCAATGACAGCAATAAATGCCTGAGACGTTCGCGCAAGAACTTCAAAGCCTTATACATGTGCGCCTCCACAGTACGCAGGGAAATGCCTAAAGTCTCAGCTATGTCCTTGTTTTTCATTTCATGAAGATAGCTCAGTTTAAACACCTCCCTACATTTATCCGGCAATTCATTGATTGCTCCATAAATTTCCTGACGTAATTCCTGATCTTCTATCTTTCTAATCACTTCAGCATGATCCGGCTGATAATATTGCAACTTCCGTTCATAGATTTCCATCATTGCCGCGCTGTAATTATTCTCTATAGCCTGATGCTTCAGTAAATTTATAGCTTTGGTATATACAGAACGATAAAGGAAAGCAAGAATCTGCTCTCCTATGACGACCGATTCCTTCCGCCTCCACAACTCCACAAAGACATCCTGCACTATGTCCTCGGCTTCTTCGTCACCGACCAGACGTACAGCATAGAACAACAGCTTCGGGTAGCATTGACGGAAGACCGCTTTGTAAGTCGCATCAAGTTCCTCGTTCATAAATGACACACTCCATTAAATCCATCCCTCTCTCAATCTCTATCTATACCAGATTTTTCCCGGTTCCGCCCCCATTTCAAATTCTACAGTAGCACCGTCCATTATCTGTCCGTGTGTGATATAACTCTTATCGTATGGCTGTCCGTTCACTTTTACCGACTGGATATAGATATTCTCACGGCTTACCCCCGGGGCCAATACCGTGAAAGTCTTTCCATTATCCAAATGCATCTGTATTTCGGGGAACAACGGCGTACCAATTTCATATTCACCACCGAGCGGGTTGACAGGATAAAATCCCATGGCACTGAATACATACCAGGCGGACATCTGTCCACAGTCCTCATTACCACACAATCCGGCGGGGGCATTAAAGTAGAGATCATGCATGACCTGCGCCGCATACTTCTGAGTCTTCCAAGGCTGACGCACCTTATTATATAAGTAAATGACATGATGACTAGGCTCATTGCCATGAGCATACTGACCAATCATGCCTGTACTGAAAAGAGGCAAATCGTCCTTCCCAGCCGGAATATACGTAAACATACTATCCAGTTTTTCCGCAAAACGATCTTTGCCACCGGCCAGAGTGATCAACCCCTTGATATCTTGCTGTACAGACCAGAAATACTGCCAGCCGTTACTTTCGCAAATATGAGCAGTATAATCATCCGGGCTGAAATCAGGCTGGAATACTCCTTTATCATCTATCGGCTGCATGAAGCCTGACGCCGGATTAAACACATTGCGATAATTCTGAGAACGCTTGTAAAACTCGTCCGCTAATTGAGTCTTACCCATTTTACGAGCCATTTCGGCAATGCAATAATCATCAAAAGCATATTCCAACGTTTTAGAAAGCGACCAATTTTCCGCATTATATTCATCCTTTATATTATAAGGTATATATCCTAACTTTTTATACAGGCCAATACCACGATAATTATCCAAGTTAGCAGTAGTCACACAAGCCTCCAATGCCTTCTCAGCATCAAAATCACCAATACCTTTCAAATAAGCATCGGCAATAACAGGTACAGCATGATAGCCAATCATCATATCCGTCTCACTTCCCCAGAAATTCCATACCGGCAAACGTCCGTTCTGTTCATAAAAAGCAATAAACGATTTCACCATATCATTGACACGTTGAGGCTCCGTATAAGTGAACAACGGATGTGCGGCACGATACGTATCCCACAATGAGAAGGTTCCATAATTCACCCAGCCATCCGTCTGATGAATTTTCTTATCGGGGCCATAATAAGCCCCGTCCACATCACTGTAAATAGTCGGGGCAATCATGGTATGATACAATGCGGTATAGAAATTAACCTTATCATCCTTGTTGTCACCTGTTATCTCTATCTTTCCCAACTGACGGTTCCAATTGTCTCTAGTCTCAGCCAAGTACTTATCAAAATCATTGTGAGGAGCCTCAGCCGCCATATTTCTAGCAGCACCTTCCATACTCACTCCCGAGAGGGCCGTACTCAAGACAATCTGCTCTCCTTCTTCCGTCTCAAAATTAAAGCGGGCGATATAAGCCGTACCCACACGCTTACCTTTCAAAGTAACAGCAGTAGTATCCATCTCCACCGAAGCAAACGGCTTGGAGAAACGGGTACGGAAATATACATGCTGGTCTCTTACCCATCCTTCAGAAAAACGATATCCCTGGATAGTACAGGAGTCAATCACTTCAATATAAGAATTATTGGTAAAGTCCCAGTTCATCGCTTTCTTCAGATTCAGAAAGACAGCCGACTCTCCTTTGGGAAACGTATAACGCTGGATACCGCAACGCTCTGTAGCAGTCAGTTCCACATGGATATCATAATCTTTCAGCAACACGCGATAGTAACCGGCTGAAGCTTCCTCATCCGCATGAGAGAACTTGGAATAAATGCCCAATGGCGCTTCCGCTTCCTGATAAGGCAAAGTGACAGGCATGAAAGAAATATCATACAAGTCTCCGGCTCCCGTCCCCGACAAGTGAGTATGACTGAATCCGGCAATCGTACTGTCCGGATAAAAATAACCGGAAATACGGTCCCATCCGGGTAAACCATTGTCCGGACTCAATTGCACCATTCCGAAAGGCGCTTGCGCTCCCGGATAAGTGTTGCCGGTAAAATCGGTTCCGATAAACGGATTCACCCATTGGGTATAATCGGTTGACGGCCGGGTTTGTTGATTGGACATACAAGCCCCCAATGCCACTAAAGAAATGAACAGCGCGAGAACAGGTGTTTTCATACTTAAGAGGTTTTTCATTATTACTTTGTTACAAAAATACACATTATAATAATATGAACAACCTTCTGACGAAAAACACTTAGTCCTGATTCATTATTTTTTTCGCATTTAAATAGTAAAGAAGAGACTCTTTCACTTTTTCATCCGAAGTCACAATCAAGAATTCACCCCCTTTTTCATCATACAGGAAGCCATAAGTCTTATAAAGAGCTATGCCCGCTATCTCTCCCCAATGTATGGTCTGTCTCAGTTCTGTTTTATCATACGTCAATCCCTCCGGAGTGATTTCCACCCAAGTTTGCCCTGCAATACTCCGCTTGTAAATCTTACTCAGCCTGACAGGAAGCATAATCAGAATATAGACAAGGCACAAAAAGCCAATCAGCAACGGGCTGAACATACTTTGCTCTTCGGGAACAATATAATGCCCCGTACACAAAGCGATACAAATATAAATGACAAACAACAAAGAGAAGCTGAAGTGACGGATGTCCCACAATTTATACAAAGCATACTTTTTCAAACTGATATTATAATCACAAACCACGACACCCGGCTCCCGTGTCAGTTTACTTTCCGGTATGCTGAAGATACGCAGCATCTGAATTCCCCGCCTCACACCGTATCCGAATAACAAAACCATCACACCGAGGTTTATCAAGGCCCACCACCACAATGATTCATTCGCCAAACCCGGTTGCCCGGCAAACACCATTGACACGAAAGTGATACCCGCCACCAATAGCAACACACTACAAATCACAGTTAAAATCCATCCTCTTGTTTTCATAACTTTTTTGTTTTATTCCATGATGGGAAACAAAGATAAAAGATTATGGCTGGATAACAAATGAAAATCCCTCTAATTATTAATCACAGACCCTATTATACCTAAAATCGTCTGGAAGCAACCTTATTCTTAATATACCACCCCTCCACTACCCGAATTTAAATGGCTGTTTTGCTAGAAACTTAGAAGTTTTTTCGTATGTTTGTCGCAAATATTAATGAAAAACACATTTTTATCTATGAAAAAGAGTGATATTCTGTTCCTTTTGTTTGTAACAGCATTGTTCCTGCCATTTTTTATCAGTGATACCATTTATGAATGGTACCAATCGTTCAATGTAACCCATGGCATGGTCATGAGTTTTATGAAGTTCGCCATTCTGGCCACTCTGGGTGAAATGCTCGGGCTTCGTATCAGCACAGGAGTATATCACAACAAAACCTTTGGCATCATTCCACGAATGGTGGTATGGGGCTTGCTGGGCATGGGTATCAATATGGCTATGATTATTTTTTCAAAAGGCACTCCGATTTTCTTGGAATATATGGGCATGGAACATGCCTCCACATTGATGAACGGAGATTTCTGTCCAGCCAAATTTCTGGTCGCACTGGCTATTTCCATTACTATGAACTCTATATTCGCTCCTGTATTCATGACACTGCATAAAATAACAGACACGCACATCGGGAATTGTGGCGGCTCCATCAAGGCACTCATCACCCCCATTCCCATGACACGTATTTTCACCGGATTGAATTGGGCGGTACTTTGGAGCTTTGTATTCAAAAAGACCATCCCTTTGTTCTGGTATCCGGCCCACACCATCACCTTCCTGCTTCCTCCGGACATGCGGGTATTGTTTGCTGCCATTCTAGGGGTGGTACTGGGAGTATTACTAGCTATCGCTGCCAAAAAGAAATAAGAGTCTTCATGTATAATGAATACCAGCCTTCCCTGCTTTTAGCCCCCTATATTGACAAATACCGGGGGCTAAAGGCAATCGGAGAAACATCTTGTATAGGGGTGCTTAAGGATGGCAGGCGGGTATGAAAGGTATTCAAAGCATCAGCTCCGGACCATCCGTCTACAAAATTCATCTCTTCCCTGTCCTACCTTTCCAATACTTTCCCTACCTTTGTGCCATAAGTACGTATGACAACTACCAATATGGAACAACAACAATCATCTTATAAAGAAAAAGAACGTATAGACCTTCGCGAGCCGCGACGCTTCAAAGTTACTATTTTCAATGACGACTTTACTACAATGGAATTTGTCGTGAAGATATTAACTACCGTTTTTTTCAAATCAACGATGGAAGCAGAAGCTTTGATGATGCAGGTACACAAAAGTGAATCGGCCGTAGTAGGCATCTATACGTATGATATCGCCCGGTCAAAAGTACAAAAAGCCACCCGTATGGCTCGTGAAGAGGGTTTCCCTCTCCGACTTACGGTTACACCGGAAGAAGAATAAAAAATCAAAAATAAGATATGGATATACCAAATACCGATTCGGTGAACTACGCTTTCGCCTCCGCGCAGAGCCATGCCATGCAATATCGGCATGAATTTATCACGCCCGAACACTTATTGAGCGCATTGCTGGAACAAGTTCCTTTTCAAGAAGCACTGGAAGAGTGTTTTTGCACCCCGGAAGAACTGTCCCAGTCTGTTTCCGAGTATCTGTCGAAAGAAGTGGAACGAGTTCCTCAAGATATAGAATATGAATTGGAAATTTCAGGCCAACTCTCCGAGCTACTGCAATATGCCTATATGACAATCAGTCATTCAAGCGCAGAAGAAATGGATGTTCCTCATCTGGTACAAGGAATGCTTCAACTGGAAGATTCATGGGCCGGCTATCTGCTAAAAGAAACAGTGGGCGAAGACATGCCGGAGTTTCTCAGCTCCCTCATTTCAAATTACGACATGAATCAGTCGCAAGAGGAAACTTCTTCTGAGCAAGAGAAAAACGAACCTTGGCGCAACTATGTCACCTGTCTCAATGAAGGTCTGCAAGACCGGAATCCGCTTATAGGCCGGGATGCGGAATTGGAACGCACCATTCAGGTTCTCTGCCGCAAAGAAAAGAACAACCCTCTGCACGTGGGCGAACCGGGAGTGGGAAAAACCGCACTGACCTACGGACTGGCCGCACGTATAGAAGCGGGCAATGTTCCCGAACGCCTCACAGGTTGTCATATCTACGAACTGGATCTAGGCAACTTATTGGCCGGTACACAATACCGGGGTGAGTTCGAGAAAAGGTTGAAAGCCATTATGGAAGGAATTCGGAAAGAAGGACACGCCATCGTATATATAGATGAAATACATAACCTGATAGGCGCCGGACGGACGGGAGACGGTTCGATGGATGCCTCCAATATGCTCAAGCCTTATTTGGAAGGAGGAGAGATCCGATTTATCGGTTCCACTACTTACGAAGAATTCAACCGCTATTTTTCGCGTAGCAGAGGATTGGTACGGCGTTTCCAGCAGATTGACATACAGGAACCCGGAATCGAGGAAACCATCCACATAGTGGAAGGACTGAAAGAAAAGTACGAAACATTCCATGGAGTGGTTTATGAAGAAGGAGCGATAAGATATGCCGTCACAGCCGCCGCACGATATATCAGCGACCGTTTTTTACCCGACAAAGCCATCGACTTGGTGGACGAAGCCGGGGCTTATCGTGAAATCCACCCCACAAATACAGAAAAACAAACGGTGGACAAAGCATTGATAACCGATATACTGGCACGTATCTGTAAAGTGGACGTGCTTGCCATGAAGGAAGAAGACAATGCCGCATTAGAAACCCTGCATGAACGAATCAGCAAAAAGATATACGGTCAGGAAGAAGCCGTCTGCCAAGTGGTGGAAGCCGTACAAATGGCCAAAGCCGGGCTACTGGACGAAAACAAACCACTGGCCAGCCTTCTCTTCGTAGGCCCCACCGGCGTGGGAAAGACGGAAGTAGCCAAAGTTCTGGCATCCGAACTAGGCATCGCCCTGCAGCGCTTCGACATGAGCGAATATACGGAAAAGCATACAGTGGCCAAACTCATCGGCTCACCTGCCGGATATGTAGGTTATGAAGACGGCGGACTACTGACAGATGCTATCCGCAAAACTCCCAACTGTGTGTTACTGCTCGACGAAATAGAGAAAGCACACCCCGATGTGTTCAATATCCTGCTGCAAGTCATGGACTATGCCGTACTGACGGATAACAAAGGACGGAAAGCAGACTGCCGCCATGTTATACTTATCATGACCTCCAATGCCGGAGCACAATTCGCGCACCAAGCCTCCATAGGTTTCGGCGGACAAGTTACTGCCGGAGAGGCCATGCTGAAACAGGTTAAGAAAACCTTCAAACCTGAATTCATCAACCGGTTGTCTGCAACAGTCGTTTTCCATGATATGGATTACGGAATGGCTTCCCTCATCCTGAACAAGAAACTCGGCGAACTAAAAAACAAGCTGTCCGCACGTCATGTAGGAATGGAACTCAGCCCGGAAGCCTATAAGCATCTGCTGAAGCTGGGGTTCACCAAAGAATATGGTGCCAGAGAAATGGACAGGGTAATTGCCTCACATCTGAAACCGCTGCTTATGCGTGAAATCCTATTCGGCGCATTAAAAACAGGAGGAAAAACAGTAGTGACAGCAGAGAACGGGCAACTGAAGCTGCAAATGCTCAAAGAGAACAAGTCTGAATGAAACCGGCAACTCCTCCGTACAGGGGCAGACATACAGATCCGCCCCTATAAAAAACGCTATATGAATCCAACCAATAAAAAACACTATGGTCTTCCAACTAACTCGAGAACTTGTTTTCCCCGACCCTCACTATGGTGATCCGGACGGGCTATTGGCAGTGGGCGGCGACCTCTCCGTAGACCACCTCATCCTTGCCTATTCCAATGGCATATTCCCCTGGTATGCCTTCTGTGAGAAACAGATACAATGGTGGTGCCCCTTGAAACGATTTGTGATCTTCCCCAACGAGATTCATATTTCTCACTCCATGCGTACCCTCATGAACAAAGGACGATATGAAATCAGTTTTAACCGGGCATTCCATGAAGTGATTCAAACCTGCGGCAATCTGCGGATGGAAGAAGCAGGAGCATGGTTGGGCAAGGATATCATGAAAGCCTACACCCGCCTGCATGAGCAAGGTTTTGCAGCCAGTGTGGAAGTATGGGAAGGATCCTGCCTGGCCGGCGGACTCTATGGAGTCACTTTGGGAAAGTGTTTCTTTGGTGAAAGCATGTTTTCTCTAGTCCCCAATGCATCGAAACTGGCGCTTATCTATCTGGCACAAACATTCCAGAAATTGGGAGGAACCTTGATCGATTGTCAGTTTGAAACACCCCACTTAAAATCAATGGGTGGAAGATATATAGACTATGAAGAGTATATGAGGTATGTGCAGGAACCTTTTGAAACGCTGTAATTGTTCTTCCTTACTACATTTCTTTTTGCAAACTCACACTAAAAAATAAAGTATGAATATTCTCGACATCGCCAGACAAAACCAAGAGAAAGCCTGGCAAGTTATCAAAAACACGAACCTCATCCAAATATGGGAAAATGCAGGTGCAAGAATCAATCTGGTAGGTTCTCTTAGTACAGGATTACTGATGAAACATCGGGATATTGACTTCCACATTTATTCATCACCCTTAACCCTGACGGACAGCTTTCTGGCCATGGCCAGACTGGCCGAAAACCCGTCCGTCAAAAAAATAGAGTGCGCCAACCTGCTGCACACTGCCGAAGAATGTGTGGAATGGCACGCATGGTATCAGAACGAAGAAAACGAACTGTGGCAGATAGATATGATCCACATCCGGGAAGGCTCGCGTTATGACGGTTATTTTGAAAAGGTAGCCCGACGCATCTCGGAAATAATGACCGATGAAATGCGGGAAACCATTCTGAGATTAAAATACGAGACACCAGAAACCGAGAAAATTATCGGAGTGGAATATTATCAGGCTGTCATCCAGGACGGAGTTCGTAATTACCGCGAATTCAAAGAATGGAGAAAGCAGCATCCTGTTACGGGAGTAGTAGAATGGATGCCTTAAATCAGCTTCCGATACCGTAATATCCGCATATCTTTGTGCCCCCCGGTTTAGCCGGGAGCACAAAGATAGCGATTATCTTCACCTTACTCTTTTACTTTTTTTAATATAAAACAGTCGATATCCGGAGCCCAGCAAAATGAACTTCCCATACGCACTTTGTTATTTCCTGCCTTCAAATACACTGGAACAGTAACCGAAGCTATCTTTTGAGTCTCATCCGCCGACAACGAATCAAGAAGAATCGCTTTTTCATGATTCACACAGACTTCCAGCTTACGGTCCGCCTTTGGCACATAGCGGATCGTCATCTCATACTCACCGCCTTGCTCACTATACACCTCTTTCCACTCTGCAAAATTCTCTTTCCGACCTCCCAAATAACTTACCTTCATACCTCCGGACGCTTCGTGTAACGGAGCATACACGATGCTTTTCGGTGTCTTTCCCAAATCATTGAAACAAGGCAGATAAGCCCATTCCGCCTCATAGACAGCCGGTTCCAATCTTTTCTCGGACTCCATACGTAGAATCAGTACACTATGTGGAGGCAGTTTCCGATGCAGAACACCCTCTTTTATCTCCGGCAAATTCTGCTGTTTCACCAGATCCCGTGCCTTGACCCTTCCTCCCAATTCCAACATATCCATCGGAACCGTAAAGTTACAAATCGTATCCGAAGGATTGTATAAGGCAACCGCACGCACATTGCCTCGCTTCCGCTCTATATCTTTCACCAACACATATCCTTCATTTTCATGCTGAACCACGTATGCCTGCAATCCCAAAGGATCTTGGTTCAAAGCTATCAGTTCTTTATTTTTCAACAGCTTTAATGACGCCTCCGGGATGGTGGTCAGATCACACCCTATCAGCAAAGGTGAACTCATGATGCACCACATGCCGAAGTGCACCTCTTCCTCTTCGGGTTTTAGCCCCCGGCCTATCTCCAACATATCCATATCATTATAATGACCCTCTCCAGCATAAGCAGACAGATAAAGGTTCTTACCGATGATGTATTTCACCGACCCCCATTCCGGACGGATATCCGCACTGATCCGCCATGAACGGGCAAGGTTTCCGGCCCAAGTACCCGGAAAAGCCCAACGGCAGATATTGATGGAAACATGCCCACACCCCAGATTATCTATAGCCTGACGGATCTCAGTGTATCGTTTCTCTTCTTCCAGATTCAATTCCTGACCGGCTCCGCAATAATCAATCTTGATAAAATCAAATCCCCACTCTTTGAAATACAGCGTGGCATCCTGATACTCATGTCCATACAAGCCGGAGCCTATGCCATTCACATCTTTATCCCAGATAGAACCGCAGGTATTGCTTCCCGCATCCGAGTAAATGCCGGCTTTCAATCCTAACGAATGAATATGATCCGCCACTCCCTTCAATCCGTTCGGGAAACGCTCGGGATGTGTTTGCATCACTCCTTTTTCATCCCGCCATCCAAAAAAACCGTCATCTACATTCACATAGGAATAGCCCACGTCTTTCAGCCCTTTCTGCACCATGGCATCCGCTTGTCTTATTATTAAGGTATCATTGATATGAACCCGATAGGTATTCCATGAACTCCACCCCATAACGGGGGATTCAAAAACAGTTGTATGCTGGGCGAATGCGCCGGAACACAGGCCGAAAGCTAAAGTCAAAAGCCAATTTCTCATATTCATCAATTCTTATTTTTCACTTAAAGAGACCATCAAGAAGGTATCTTATGATTCTAAAGATTAACAGGATAACAATATCAGTTTTATCATGCAGGAAGCAAAGATAACGAAAAACTCTTACCTCACCATATACTATCCCGGAATTTTTCGGCAGACAAAGACCAGTCGTAACCTCCGGCCGTATTTGAGTCTGCCATATACAATCAAGCATTTAATATTGGCATAACCATGGATTATATCAAAATAATGTATTACCTTTGCCCCCGTTTTCATTAAATTTAATACTATGTACAAGATTTTTCGTGGCTTCCAGTTGGTTGAAGCCTATCAGGATTTGAAGAAAGCCAGACGGCTGGCTGAGAACAAGACAGTAGGCAGAGGTGTGAAGCTGGCTGTTGCCATTACCCTTTCCCTCATATTGTGGTGTCTGCCTATCGAGACCTTCGGTATAGAAGGACTGACAGTCATAGAACAGAGACTGATTTCCATTTTTGTTTTTGCCACTTTGATGTGGGTGTTCGAAGCTGTTCCCGCATGGACCACTTCCGTGTTAATTGTCGTTCTGTTATTGTTGACGGTTTCCGACAGCAGCCTATGGTTTTTTATCCAAGGCATTCCCGCCGGGGAGCTGGGGCATACTGTGAAATACAAATCCATCATGCACTGCTTTGCCGACCCTATCATCATGTTGTTTATCGGCGGATTCATTCTGGCCATTGCCGCTACTAAAAGCGGGCTGGATGTGTTGCTGGCCCGTGTCATGTTAAAGCCTTTCGGCACCCAGTCCCGTTATGTCCTGTTGGGCTTTATTATGGTAACGGCCGTCTTCTCCATGTTCCTCAGCAATACAGCTACCGCTGCCATGATGCTTACCTTCCTCACTCCTGTCTTGAAGTCTCTTCCGGCAGACGGAAAAGGGAAGATCGGTCTGGCCATGTCCATTCCTGTAGCGGCCAATATCGGTGGTATGGGAACCCCAATCGGGACCCCTCCCAACGCTATCGCCTTGAAATATCTGAATGACCCAGAGGGATTGGATCTGAATATCGGTTTCGGTGAATGGATGGGATTTATGATGCCCTATACGATTGTTGTATTATTTATCGCATGGTTCATTTTGCTGCGTCTGTTTCCTTTCAAGCAGAAGACTATTGAGCTGCAAATAGACGGAGAGGCCAAAAAGGATTGGCGTTCCATTCTGGTATATGTCACTTTTGCCGTAACCGTATTGCTGTGGATGTCTGACAAGTTCACCGGTGTAAACTCCAATGTAGTGGCCATGATTCCTGTAGCCGTTTTTTGCGTCACGGGGGTTATAACGAAACGTGACCTGGAAGAGATTAGCTGGAGTGTGCTCTGGATGGTGGCCGGAGGTTTTGCGCTGGGCGTCGCACTGCAAGAAACCGGACTTGCACAGCACATGATTGAATCCATTCCGTTTAACACTTGGCCACCTGTGCTGATGATTGTGGGCTCAGGATTGATCTGTTATGCCATGGCAAACTTCATCTCGCATACGGCTACCGCTGCTTTATTGGTTCCCATTCTTGCCATAGCCGGAATCAGTATGCGCGAAAACCTATCCTCCTTGGGTGGTGTGGAGACTCTGCTGATAGGAGTGGCTGTCGGCTCCTCTCTGGCCATGGTTCTTCCTATTTCCACTCCTCCCAACGCCTTGGCTCACGCTACAGGTATGATTCAACAAAAGGATATGGAAAAAGTCGGACTGATAATGGGAGCTATCGGACTTGTTTTAGGATATACGATGTTGATTATCCTTGGTTCCAACGGACTCTTGTAATTCCGGTGATGATATTTTGAGAAAGCGGTTGTCAATTAGGGCAACCGCTTTTTTTAATGAGAGGCCGTTATCTTTTTTGAAAAAGCTCTTGATCTTTAAAAAAAACGTCCTTGTCTTTGATATGGAATTTCAGTATACGGCATGGAACTTGGTGCAACACATACGTACGCGCAGGATTACACGTTACTAACTAAAGTTTATGTTAAATAAGCCGATATTCTCCCTTCCTCCTGTTATTTGATGTAAAATACAAACAATCAGCTAATTAAAAGCTGAATTCACTTTTCTTCACTCCCGTTTCAGCGTATGTTTGTACCCTTTCACAGTAAGGCAGTACATTGTTCCTTATGCGTTTGGACACCTTAAGAAGTAAAGCGTTCCAACATCTCCATACACATACGTCCGTTATGATAAGGACATTTCCAAAAACCAGCCTTGTCATCATCTGTGTTTACCGTTCCATCGGCACGAACACTCCAATGCCATTCTCCGTTTTTATAATCTATCAGATGCTTCTTGATATATTCCCAGCAACGGAATGCTTTCAGAAGGGCTGCTTCATCGCCAAAATGTTGATAAAGATTAAGGTGACCCACCACATTCTCGGCTTGCACCCACCAGTGGCAATCTCCATCCGTCACACCTTTATCGGGAAAGGTTTCATAAAGCATACCCCCTTCGGAAGTCAGTCCTTCATCGGCAGCCGCCGCAATGTGTTCGACCAAGGGTTCCACTTTCTCCAACAATACCTTGTCACCTAAGACCAAAGCTGCCTCATGAAGCAGCCACGAAGCTTCAATGTCATGTCCATAAGATATGATACGATATCGGCTCACCCAGTCATCATCGAAAAAAAGCTCCAGATGTCCGGTTTGCGGGTTCAGTATTTTATCGGTGAAAAGTTCTATCAGGTTTCGGAGCTGTTTTTCAATGGCGGCGTCCTTCCATACCCGATAAAGGTTGGTGTATGGCTCCAATATGTGCAGATGCGTATTCATGGTCTTACGTTCGTTCTCATCCTTATCACTCAGACGCATATCAGAGATTTCGCTCCAGTCGCAAGCCAAGGCTTCGCAATAGCCATTCTTTACGGAGTCGAAGCTATGCGCTTCGATACTCCTGAAAAGACGAATGGCATACACCAACGCTTCTTCATCACCGGTGGCACGATGGTATTCACTCAGACCGTAAATGGCAAAACCCAAGGCATAAATCTGCTTTTTGGTATCCAAAGGGCGTCCCGTATAGTCGAGCGACCAAAAAATTCCGCCTTGTTCCTGATCATAAAAGCAGTCGATAATGACACGTTTGGCACGGGTAGCAATTTCCAAATATTCCAGTTTCTGCAACAGGCGATAAGCTGATGAGAAAGTCCACAAGATACGGGCATTGAGCACAGCACCTTTCACCGCCTGCGGTTCCAGTCTGTCCGTTCCGGTGATACGTCCATAAAAACCGCCTTGCCCCCAGTCTGTCATCTTATCCTTCCAAAACGAAAGAATGTTATCTTCCAGCACAGCACGCATCTCCTGTCGCATGCTGTCTAACATATCCTTACACATCATTGTTTCATTGATTGTCTTTTACGTTCCAACTCCATTGTTATACCCCTCATCTTTTTTTCTGTCAGCGGATACATGCTGATAAAGACCACACTCAACATCGTACCTATAGCAGGCAGGAAACTCAAGAACATCTTTATGCCACCAATAGCTTCCCCGCTCTGTACTGCATTCGCCTGGAAGCCGAAGAAGCCGAGCAACCAACCTGTTACCGCCGTACCAATAGCCCAACCGAATTTTTGACTCATAGAGGAAGAGGAAAATATCAGTCCCGTAGCACGATTACTGGTTTTCAGTTCCGAATAGTCGGCACAATCGGCATACATAGACCAGAGTAATGGAAAGATACTACCCGCACAGATACTGATTAATGCCTGAAACACAAACATCCACATCAAGTCGTCCTTATCAAACCAATAAAAAATGATGCTGAGCAGCGTAGCAATAATCATTGCCAACATATAGGTATTACGTTTGCCGATACGATTGCTGACGGGAGCTGCAGCCATTACACCTACGATATTGGCAGCCTGTCCCAAAGCAAGGTATAATCCGCTTAGGACAAACGACATACCACAGAAAGAGACGGTCGCATACGCTTCCTCCACGACAAAATACTTAAAGTAATAGACAGTGGCACCGTCACGAATGGAATTGAATACCAACGCCGCCACACCTGCACCCAGTAAAATCCACCATGGCCGGTTTCCGAACAAATCTTTCAGGTCTTCTTTCAGCGGGTTCTGCTCCTCTTTGATTGGTTTTACCCGTTCTTTCGTCCAAGCAAAACAGCCTAAAAACAAGACAACACACAAGACGGCTATGACAACAACTGCCATTGCCCAACCCGTCTGCTGCCTGCTTAAGTCCTTACTGCCACCACTAAAGAAATTCACCAATGGCATAAACAGCAACAAAGCTATGAAACTGCCGATATACGCAAAGGTCATCCTATACGTAGAAAGTGTGTTACGTGCCTGAGGATTGGGACTCATCACACCCAATAAAGAGGCGTAAGGCACATTGATTGCAGAATAAATCATCATCATCAACGAATAAGTGACGTAAGCATAAACCAACTTTCCAGTCATACTCCAGTCCGGAGTAACAAAAGTCAGGATACCGATGATGCCAAAAGGAACCGCCAGCCACAAGAGATAAGGGCGGAACTTTCCCCAACGGGAGTGCGTACGATCGGCAATCACTCCGACAATGGGATCAAAAGCCGAATCCCATATTCTTGTCACCAAAAACATCGTCCCCACTACAGCAGCCGGCAATCCGAAGACATCTGTATAAAAAATCATCAGGTAGGCCCCAAACAGTTTCCAAAACATAGACGATGCCATATCCCCAAATCCATAACCTATTTTCTCTGTCAGTCTTATCATACAACTATGCTTATCTAGAAACAGATTACTGTTTCAATAGTTTCAGATTTTTGTCTATCAGTCTCTTTAAAGTTTCTACAGAAGCGGAAGAGCTCAAGCCATCGGCTGGAGTATTCATACAATAATCCACCAACTTATCAACAGTAGAGGTAGCCACATGCATCCGCGTATCGGAAGAAGCATAATAGACAAACACAGTCCCATCCTCGTCGGCAATCCAACCATTAGCGAAAAGCACATTACTTACATCACCAATACGTTCTTCACCCTCGGGAGCCATGAAGTAACCACCGGGAGCAGCTATTACCCTTGTGGGGTCATCCAAGGCCGTCATATACATATAAAGCACGTAACGCAACCCGGCCGCACAAGCACGTACCCCATGCGCCAGATGCAACCAACCCTTCGGGGTTTTAATGGGATGTGGCCCCTCGCCGTTCTTCACTTCTTTAATAGTATGATAATAGCGTTGGTCGATAATCTTCTCCTCTATCACTTCCGCATGGGTTATGTTATCCACCAATGCCCAACCAATACCACCACCGCTTCCGGCATCGATAAAGCCATCCTGCGGACGAGTATAAAGAGCATATTTACCATCTACAAATTCCGGATGAAGTACTACATTACGTTGTTGGCTTCTAGTTCTCAAATCCGGCAAACGTTCCCAAGTTTTCAAATCCTTAGTACGGGCAATCGCTGCTGTAGCCGTAGCTGCAGACAAATCCCCCGCAGGAGCACTATCATCGTGCCGCTCCGCACAGAAAATTCCATATATCCAACCGTCTTCATGGGCTGTGAGACGCATATCGTAAATATTGGTTGCCGGAACAATATCTTCAGGCATCGTTACCGGATAATCCCAAAAGCGGAAATTATCAATACCGTTCGGGCTTTCGGCTATGGCAAAAAACGATTTACGGTCGGCTCCTTCCACGCGAACCACCAACAAGTATTTGCCATTCCACTTTATGGCACCGGAATTCATTGTAGCATTCATGCCAATACGCTCCATCAGATAAGGATTACTTTGTTCATCCAAATCGTAACGCCAGAAGACAGGAGTATGAGCAGCTGTCAGTACAGGATATTTATAACGGGTGAATATGCCGTTGCTTCTTTCAAAAGGCTCATTTTCACGAATAATAAGCTCTTCATAATCTTTTAAAAGTGTATCAATCTTTTCTTTATAATTATTGCCCATTGTACTATTCATATAAATTAACGTTTGAAACAAATAAAGTTCTAGAATCGTTGTAAAATTCTACAAAGTTCCCAGCAGACACTTGCCCTGGATAAGGTGCATAATAATGAGTCGGCCTCTCACGTGCATTACGCCAAACTAATACATAAGATAAAGGAAAGCCTTTAATAAGTGGTAAAAGTGTATCAGTCCACCATTTTGCATCAGGAACGCTTTCATATCCTGTTTCGGTAACCGCTATCATTTTATTATGCTTCTTACCAATCTCGCCGAGGATATTTAAAGAAGATTTCATATCTTTAACAAAAGACAAGCTATCAGCCTGGTATGCGTCAAATCCCATAACATCTATTAGATCATCCCCTGGATAACGTTCCAAATATTGACAACTATCTTGCAAATTAGAACTTGAAGAATACGCATAAAGCACATTGTTCACACCTTTAGCTTTCAAAGATTCTACAGTCATACGCCATAGCTTTTTATAATCAGCAGAAGAGCATAGTTTTTCTCCCCACCAAAACCAGCTACCCGTATGTTCATGCCAAGGGCGGAACAAAACAGGAACTTTTATTCCCTCAGGATCTTTTAAAGAATTAAGAAATGTAGCAACACAGTCCATCCAATTAATAAATTTATCATGTCTGCTTCCACCCGGTAAAATGGAACGAACTACAGTTGTATCGGATATATCCCATGCATCCCCTCCCGTCAATGGATTACGGGCATGCCAACTTAAAGAGACCATGCCGCCTCTTTCATATTGGTTTATAATTTCCTTTCTTATTTTATCAAAAGAAACTTTATCCAGATTTTCATCTTTGCCTAATTCAATTTCCCCTAAATCAAAGCTGATAACAGCTGGATAATCTCCACAAACACTTTTTACATCAGAACGTCCTTCATCTCCCTCCCAGCCAATACCATAAACTGTATCATCATGATGTCCAAACATTATACCTCTTGACGACATCAATTGAAGATTGCTTAATAGCTTTTGAGTTTCAGGGGTTGACTTTTCCATACTCACCCCACAAGAAGATAGACAAAGGACAAATACATTTATACAAAGCAATGTTTTAACTTTCATACAATAATCTTATTAATAAATGATAACAATTAAAGTAGAAGCATTCCTACTCACAAACTTTCACAATAGGAATGTCAAACAAGAATGCTATTTTTTCCAATGTAGAAGCCAAATACCCTATTCCAATTGCACAATGGTGAGAAGGTCCGCCTTTACTCCACTTAGTTATAAAATCACGTGCCCCACAAGTAAAGCGATAACGACTATTCGTATTTCCGATATGGAATACCGGTCCCTCAACAGCTTCTCCCTCTGCTACCAATAAATAAACTCCATTTTCTCCTTCACAAACAGAAAGAATTGTAACCGGCCCACATTTCACAGACATCTGTATAGAAAGCCCCTTTCCTGGTTTGCCATGGTAAACAGGCAATGGAACAAGTTCGACCTCACCATCTGCTATAGCCCAATGAGCAGGTCCGTCATGCCCCAACATTACAATGTCATCGTCAAAGTCCAATGCGTAAAACTCAGAAAACGAACCGCCAGCTCCTAAAATTGAAAGGATTTTCATTGCCTGAACATTTTTCACTTCACATTCACCGGCAACGGGTATTCCTTTTCCTGTCAGCAGTGTATTTCCTGCAATTACAGATGTTACTATATTTTCATAATCATTTCCCGCAAATCCTTCATAATAATAAGCCATTGAACCCAAACCATGAGATTGTACCAACTTGTCCAAGGCAACAGAAGTACAGGCAGCCCGAACAAGTTCTTTCTCATCACACCTGGCATCTACCTTAAAAGCATTACGAAATTCTAAAATCTTTTCATCAATTTCTTCTTCCGTCACCGCATCACGCAAAGCTTTAAGCTCGCACATTTCTAAAATCTCAATCTGAGTTCCAAAAACAGCGGACTGTTTGGTCACATCAGTATACACGTCTAGCATACCTCCATAGTAATGTCCCAAAATACCCAATCGATTATTGAACATTTTATGGTACACTACAGTGGCATTAATCCATTCATAAATTTCTGTCCAGGCCAACGGATCATCCAAATATCCCGTAACCAAATCGAAACGTAAACCCGCCCTCTTCAAAACAGAAATAATTTCCGGGGCAGAGCATGCCTGACAGTTCATCAACCAATAGCCAGTCATCTTGCCACGATCTTGCAAACTATTCATATAATCATAATCTACCGCCGAAGTTGGTTGAAGATTCAATATAATAATAGGGCAATGAATTCTTTGGGCAATAGGTAGAACAGTTGATGACAGGCAATAAGTTGACATATACAAAAAGACTATATCAACTCCTTCGCTTACTAATTTATCAGCCGCTTCAATAGATTTCTGCGTATTATCAATCAATCCTACATTTACCACTTCTGTTTCATCCACTATTTCCATTTTTGAACAAATCTTCTCTTGATAAGTCAACAATGTATCACGCAAGCCTTCAAATTGACTCCAATATGTATCAAGCCCGGTTCCCAGCAATCCTATTTTTACTTTTTCCATAACCATGTATTTTATTATTTTACATATACTTCAAATTCAGTTTATAAGTTTTTCCTCCAATAAGTTCATATTGTTTTTTACCTTTTAATTGATTATTTGACATCAAAGGTTTCAATTTTACATTCTCACGGCTATCCAAGTTCAATACAGCCTTCCCCCCCGCAGGAATATCAAGCAACAACGTTCGCTTTCCATATTTTCCTTCTGTCTTAAAATGTATTCCACCCATTGGAGTTTGAACCTCCAATTCAACATCAGTTAAATCTCCTAATTGAGGCGAAATCATAAACTCCTTATATCCAGGCTTCAATGGATATATTCCTGCAATTCCTTGATATAAAACAATCAATGGGCCAACAGCACAATGACTCCATTGCGACCATGAATCAGGTTCTGTCTGCCAAAATTCCTGAATTGTATTATTTACGGTCACAGATGGCATTGCAGCCCATAACTCCCGCATATCTTTTAGCACCACGTCTATCCGATTAGCTTTAGCCAACGCCCACATAGGCCATATCGCATTACAAGGATATGAGACTCCTATTTTATCTTTCTCAGATAACAAACGAACACATTCTGTATCATCATTATCGGGACACATATCAAAAAGGACAGCCAACGCTAATGTTCTATCGCTATAGTATGCTTGACCATGATTTTCATTGATCCAAGGCAAGTTGTCAACAAACACTTTTTGATCTGAAGACCAAAATGCCGCTATTACTTCTTTCAACAAAGAATCCCCAAAGTCCTTCACCTCATGAGATTTATTTATATCACCAAAAGCATCACATAACGGCAATAATGCCTTCGTACACATAGCCGAAACATACAAATTAAAAGCACACTGTTTATGTTTCTGTTGACGAAATGCTTGATGGTCAATCCAAACAGAAGGAATTCCAATATTCTCAACCGGCAACAATTTATTATTCCCCCGTAGTCCTTTTAAATAATCAAAAAAACGTAACAAACGTGGATAAGACTCCTTCAATCCATCCAAATCACCTGTATACTGATAATAATGATAATTCTCGAAACAGAAACCCACGCCATGATCTAATATCGGTCCCCAATCTGTCATTTGCATTTGACGTTCTATAATACGAGCCAAACGATCGAAAGCAGGCCAACAATCTAAAAAGTATCCATCCAATGTCATACCTTGACTAAAGGTATGAATAAATCGTTTGGGTAGTTTGCTTTCCCCAAAAGCTTGATATAAAGTATGCAGCTGATGGCTCCCATCACCACTATATTGCTGGCGCTCACGTGCCATACCATCCACAACTGTTTCTTGGGCTGAATTATAAAGTGTATTTACCGCAGCATCCATCAATTTTTGTAATTTACTATCCTCCATATTAATCTGAGGAATTACAGGAAAATTGTATTGCCTACGTCTCATACCTACATTACTTACAGTTACCGGTCTTGAATTATTCCGAATATGAAGTTGCAGCCAACGTAATGATTCAAAATCAAAAGTCTCAAAATGATTAATTCCTTCCTTGCATACAAAACGACTCCATGAATTAAAATGAGAATTTAACAATACCGGTCCTCCCGGTTGATGAGCTTCATGTACTAACAGTTCCACTATAGTACCCTTAGGAGCATCAATTGTAAAATAAGGCCATCCAACAGATTGTTCCTTAAAATCAAATGTCAATACAGCAGCTTTCCCCAAAGAGTCTTTAACCTCCCATACATCATTTGATTTCTTATGAGCTAAATCAGCCCATTCCGCTTCATAAGCATCAGGAACCAGCATATCAAAATACTCTTCACATGGGCGTTTCCAAGTAACCCAAGCCGTCTCAACTAATTTGTCCACTGGTACATTATTTTCTTTCATCATAGGAATCGAACGCTGACGAATTTCTGTAGATGACGGATTTCCATATATTTCCCACTGATATTCAGCAAAGCCAGCACAAATTGATGGTTTTGAAGCAGAAGCTTGTGATTCCAAGGCTGGTATCCAGTCATCATTTTCCTGAAAACCAGCAGTATCCCAACCATAGGGGAATTTATTCGCATCAAAACATTCTTGTAATGTTCTTAAAAAGCTCCTTTTATACTGGCCCGGTTTCCAACTATCAGCCAAAAAACTGTTCCATGTATTATCGGTTACTATTTTTTTACCATCAATATCAATATTCAAAATCAGTCCCGGTTTTCCCATAGGCCATGTACCTTCACCAACCCCATAAAACAGGACTTGACAAGCTATAACATTTTTACCTTCTTTCAAAAGAGATGTGACATCAACCGGATCCGCCTCAGGCCAGCGAGGATCATGAGGAGCAGGTCCCCATTGAACTCTATGTCCATTTACAAAAAGTTGATAACGGCTATCTGCCAAGATCCATCCTATGGCCTGTTTAGGTTGTGCTTCTAAATTAAACTCTTTTCGAAACAACACAAAAGTATTTTGCAAAACGCGTCCAGACGGATACCATATCCAATGCGCAGGAGCAAAATCTATTGTAGCGGTATTTCCCTTCACTGGCGCGAATGAAACAATTGACAATATGATGCCAAACAAAACCTTAATATAACACGATTTCATATATAATAAAAAATTTAATAAATTCACTTAGTTCTACTTACCAATAAAAACGGCTCATATAATCCGTAATCAAATTGCATATAATCCTTACCCGCTGGATAGTTTACTGTTCCTTTATATAAGTTAGGAGTAACGAAACCAATAGAGGATTGATTATGAAAAGGACCAAACAAATTCTTATTACTTCCCACTATTTTAACCGATATCTGATTTATCCCCGGCCGAATCAATTTCGATACATCCAGCACATAAGGTTTAAATGCTATAATACCAGCAGAAATACCATTAACCAATACTTCAGAAACCGTTCCATTCCACTTGCCCAACTGGACTTCATAACTAGCATTTTCACAATAGGGTACCTGAAAGTTTTGTTCATAAGTAATTGCATCTGAATAGAATGGACATCCTTGCATTCTCCAACTACCCAATTTTATTTCATTACTCAAACTTGCAATTTTCCAGCCATGCTCAGCCGAAAGTAGTTTAAAATCCCCTAACACATAGACTGGAGCCGGCTCAGCATCCAAATTCATCGGATCAATCGATAAAGTAAGCGAGTTATCACCGTCACAAATATATTTCCCAAGTGGTAAGACATGAAAATCACGATCAATCCACCGTTCATTTGTTTGATTGCTCACCTCAATTCCATTTATAACGATAGAATAAAGATCAGCCCGCTCCACTACTATCTTCCAATCAACTGTTGATACATGAAGTAAGTTCTCAAACTGAAAATGATAAGTTAGTTTAAATCCTTCATTATCATTTATGGCACGTTCTACTATATTTTTTTTATACTGTATAGCTGTTCCCCATGGATTACCTTCTGGGAAACCATAATGTTTGAATACTTTCTGATCGGCTTCATAAATATGAATATCTTTATATACACTATCAGCCAACGCTAAATCACAAAAATCTACAACAAGCACATTATCTGCCAACGGTCTTATTTTTAAAGGAGAAATTGGCATCATATATTCACACTGTGTTGCTACAGGCGAAGATTGATGAGACCGATGTTCCTTTTCAAATACATAAACCAACAAGTGACCACCAGGCGATATTTCATAATCAAATTTTACATTCTCACACGAATGACTGTTTGGATAATCAACAACTTTACCTGAAAAGGTGTTTAGTTCAACAACCCCTGTTCCTGCAAGCTGTACCATACCTTTTGACGATTCATTCAAATCAGAATTCACCAATAACACAACCTCTCCGTCCAACATCTTACGACGATGATGAAAAAGATTGCCCCCCTGATTTGATATAATACGAAAATCTTTAGGTAGCAAATACTTATCTATAACTTCTTGTGTAAGTTCTTTCTCTTTTATTATAGACTTATTTTTTTGAAAGAAAGAAACAATTTCTTTATTTTCACAGCCATCTACTAATGTCGGTATTGCAAATGACAAGACCTTCCCCCCAGCTTTTACAAATTCTTTTAATAAATCAAAAGTCCTCTTGTTCAGATTTTCAGTTAAAGGAGGAATAATCACAGTTGAATATTCTCGCCGCCCGACTTTAAAACGATTATGACAGATACTTCCATTGTCACTAATAATTTGTTCTGAGCCCAAATCATACTCTGACTGATACTTTTCCAATGTAGTAACAAAATGTTGGAAGCTACGTCCTATATTCCACAACTGAGGACGACTGGCCCAAGTCACATAATACATCCAAATTGTAGTAGTCGGCTCTATTACCAAAATATCATTTATTTGTTCACCCACAGACATAGCAACAGATAAACGAGAAAAATGATTATTCAAGTTTTTATAATATGACCACCATGGCGAATGCTCTGAAAATGAAGGAGGACAATCATATTTACGATCACCAGCCAAACTGAGATGCGAGAGATGTTGATTCATAAAATTAACCCCCAATACAGTTTGCCAATCTCCTAATCTTTTAAAATCCTCAAAACGTTCCTCCCATCCTGAAGCACCATAGGTTTCACAAAGTATTCGTTCTCGCCCCAATTGATTAGCTACACTACGAACTTCTTTTACAGAGCGTATATTTCCAAATTGAGCCTGGGGATCATCTTCATTAAATTGGTTCATCAACATATCAATACCAGGTATATGTTGCCAAGCATACATTGCCATATTATCCGGGCCGTATGTAATCTCAGGCCAAGCATGTTCCCAATAATGTCCTGTAAGAGACAATCCGCGCTCACTGCAATATTCATAATACGGTTTAGCCCATCGTTCTATGAATAAGTCTAACAGGGTTTGATAATAATCATGACGTACCTGTTTCCAAGGTCCTACATCCAATGACAAAGAAGGCAGATATGATTTCAAATCATATTTCCAGCGTCTGTAAAAAGCGTCAAACAAATCGGAAGTCCAACGTATTCCTCCCCCCGGAGGAGCAACATGAGGCTCGTCAGAAAACCAACCAGGCAAATACTTTCCAAAATCATTTGACGCAACTTTTTCATACCCCTTCCCTGTCACTTCCAAGAATTTCTGCGTAACACCCGGATAAAGTAAATCCACATACGAATATCCTCCATGCCAAGCAACCCGAGGCTCAAAACTTTTCACATAGACATAATACTTCCCTGCTTTTCCACGTTCTGATAAAAACCGGTCTGTTACATCTACATACTTTCCTGCTTCTTCTTTTAAAATTAAATAAAGATTATCTATGCTTTCTGGAAGTTTATTATACTGGTACAATACAATGCTCCCGCCCTGATTATAACTTTCCGGCATTTCTGCATTCACATGCCCGCCGGCAAAACCACTGGGAAAAGTGTTTTCATCATAGACCCACACATTCATTCCCAATTTTTTACCAACACCCAATGTATGTTGAAAGAGAGAAAACCACTCATCCGACAAATATTCATTTTTCAATCCGGGACGAGGATGCACAAAAACCCCTCCAAAACCTTGCTCATGCAATTCTTTCATTGTATGATTTATCAGATCAGAAGTCACCTGTGTATTCCATACATATAAAGGTGCAGGTCTATATTCTTTTGGAGGTTCTATAAACTTTTTATAAAAATTTCCAAAGTCATCCCCAAAAGCAAACAGAGATACAAATAGTCCCCAAATAGACAGAAGAATTTTGCCTATATCGTTTTTCATCTTACTCTTTCGCAATTTGATTAGTAAACTTCAATATTAATAGTATCGTAGAGTCTGTATCAAAAACAGAATTTAATCCTTGTTCTTCTTGAGCAGGATCACCCAAATAGGCATCTCCCGGCTGCCAATAAATATGCTCCGAATGAGGTCTTCCAAGTCCTCCCCACGCCCAAAAATTACAACCGGCCAGCACTCCTTGATTACGACTGCTGAGCACCACTTGCTCAAACACATTCTCCATATATCTGTCACGGCATTCTGTCGGAACCTCCAACTGATACTTACGTCCATCACGAGGCATCCCGAACTCCTCAATAACTACTGGTCTCTGATACCTAACACCCAATTCAATATGCTCGGCTATATATTTATTGGTTCGTTCAACACACAACTCTAATGAATCTTTCATATTGCTTCCATCAACCCACCCCCAATTGAGAGGCCAAATATGCAATGTAAAATAATCGATATCCGATTTTGTATGAATGCGTTCATAAAGAGATTTATCAAATTCAGATCCAGCAATACCTTCAGAGCCTGAAGATATCAAGTGATTGGGATCTAAAGAACGTATATGCTTCGCCACTTCTATCATCCAATTCTCAAAAGCTTCCTTATTCTCATCACCAAATGCATGTGGTTCATTACAAATTTGCCATGAGAAAATCGTAGGGTCATCTATATACTTCTTACCTGTATAAGAATTGACTCTATTTATAACATTAGTTATATGCTTTTTTAGCAATTCAGTACATTCTTCACAAGTCGCATACTGTGATACATAATCGATATATGTATTCCAGCCATCTTTAGATGGTATAGGAGCCACTCCATGTCCAGTCCATTCTAAATATTGTCCATAACCGCCACTCCATTCCCAACTGTTTGTAAAATACAAAACAGCATACATGTCCCTTTTTCCCATTTCTGCCAAAAGGAAATCCAAACCATCAAAAATAGTATCATTATAAACACCTGGGGATTTTTGCAAGGTTGGCATTACTTTGGTCATTGTTCCGTCTTGTCCATCGGCTCCAATCAATATACGCAAATTATTAATTCCTATAGAATCTAAATAATCCAATTCTCGAACCAAACGCTCTCTATCCCCTCCTTCACCCTTAGAAGCTAAAATTGCCCCATACCAAAAATTAGTACCTATAAAATAATAAGGTTTACCATTCACTTCAAAATGAGCGTTATTTATTCTGACAAATTTATCTCCAGCTTTATAGCACGACTGAAAAGTCAACACAAAAAAGCAGAAGAATATTAAATAGCTAATACGATGCATGGTTTACATATATTTAATAAGAGCCTGTTCAAATCGCCTTACAACAAAATTCAAACAGGCTCACAAACGACTAAAATTATTTTTTTCTATATAATCGGAGATTGTCAAGTCCTATATCCACAGTTTCCGCTTTTCCTCCTTGAAGAGATATTTGAAATAAAAAAGCCGAAGTCGGTTCTTGAGTATACCCTTCAAATAGAACATCTGTCATTTCTAAAATCATTGTTTGCCACTTGCCATAAGTATTAGATACTCCCATTTCTTCTGGCTTCCATTGATAATGAGTTTGGTCAAATTGGAAGAATTTGCCATTAAAGGGCTTTTGTGTAAACATTTCAAATTTCAGGCACCATTTCTCTGGATTAGCCCACAATTCAGCAGGCCACATACATGCATTGGCTATAAAAATATACCATCCGCCATCATGGACCTGATTAATACGAAAATACTTACCATTACAAGGCGGAACATCCCCTGCATGACTTCCATCTGTTACTAGATTATCCGTTCCTGCCCAACCAAATCCACCTTCAAAACCTTCAAAAAGATTAGTATTATCACGGTATAGCACAGGAGCAGTTACAGTTGAATTTCTACTTACTACTTTAATTTCACTTCCATTCAACGCTCCAACAGGTACTACTACTTTTACAAAATCAGCTTTTGTTTCAGTAATCTTAGCTTTAACATTACCAAAGAACACCTCTCCAGTATCCTCTGTTACATCATATAAATCAAAGTTATTACCACACACTTTCACCGTATCCCCGACAATTGCCCATTCATTATCCAAACCTGTAACAATTAAATCCGGTATTGATACAAGAAGTTCAGCCTCAGAAACAAGATCCACAGAATTCACTCTAATCTTATTCGTAGGCTCTCCTTCAGGAAGTTCACGAGGTATTTGTAACGTTATTCTATTAGCCTCCCGAAAGACATCTCTAATATTAACTTCTACCCCATTTACATTTATTGAAGTAACATTATCCAACCCCTGACCATGAACAACCACCCAATCTCCTAAATTACAAGCATTCAACGGAGTCTCTAAATCTGTAGTTGAAGTAATTTTCATTACTTGAGGTTGAGTCACATTGTTTGTATCATCCTCACAAGCTACAAACAATAGTGCACAAAGTATTATAAAAGAACAAAATTTACTTTTCATAATTGAACCATTTTTAAATTACCATCCAGGATTATTCTCAAATATTGCATCATTTGAATCTATTTCACCTACAGGAATAGGGAATAATAAACTTCTACTCTCACGACGCTTTATCACATTGTTCTCATCAATATCTATATCATTCATTACGGGCAAATAAATTCCCCAACGAACTAAATCCCAACGTCGGTTACCTTCCAAAGCCAATTCTCTACGACGTTCTTCCAATACAAACGAACGAAATTCCACTTTATTCATATTTGCTGGCGCATCCGAAGCATTACTACGTCTCCGAACTTTATTCAATTCCGCATAAGCATCTGGAGTCGGACCATTTATTTCGTTTTCAGCTTCAGCAAAAATCAGGAAAGCCTCAACATAACGTAACCACGGATAAGGATAATCCCCATACCTTTGAGCTGGATCTGACGTACAGAAGAACTTTGTCAATCTTGCAATAGCATTCTGATCATAATCGAAATATACATCCTCCTTTTTATATCCATAAAGCGGATCTTCCGCCTCAACTTTATCTTTATGCTTTTCCGGATAATAACGGTATTGTCCTTCCTGCAATTCCGGATCACCAGTCCACCTATGAACAACACCCTCTAATATTCTGGCATCCTGTTCTTCAAACAATTCATACCAATGTGAACGCAAGCCGAACCAGCCACCTTCCGAACGACGCATTGTAGTAAGATTCATCAGCCCTATAAAATTATATGCCAATGCATTGCCCAATGATGAATCGCCTGAAAGAGACTGTAAAGAGAACATGTGCTCCTTCGTATTACGATTCCCTATTTTCCAGATGTCATTCCAAGAACTAAACAATTCATAATCACCACTCTGAATTACTTCATAAGCTTTCTCTCTGGCTAATTTAAAATACTCTTGAGAATCAAAATCCTCATAACCAGCTACAAGACTTTTAGAATAAGTAATCGGAGTTGGTGCCGGTATTTTCACTCGTTTTCCATCTTCATCCTTAAACGCAGGTCCTCCTAATACTGTAACTTCCGTTCCGGCAGGGGCAGCACCCGATGCCATAGTCAAGTAAACTTTAGCCAGCAGCAAACTGGCAGCCCCTTTAGCCGGACGGCCCAGCTTATGTTCCTGAGACCTCATAGAAAACATGAGAGTCTCTGCTGATTTCAAATCTTTTATAATCTGAGCATACACTTCCGACACCGCTGCACGAGGTTTATGAGGTTCATCCCCTTCGGACACAGGCAGCTCGTGAATCGGACATGGTCCGTAAGCTCTTACTAACTGAAAATAAGCAAATGCCCGCAAAAAATACAACTGACCAAGCGCATCATTCTTAGATTCTTCTGTCAATGAAGCCATTTCAGCGACTCTAATCAAGGCTTGATTCGCACGATGGATAATAGTATAAGGTCCTGTCCATGTGACATTATATCCCCAAAACTCAGTAAAAACTCCGGCTCCAACACCAGACATCGCCCAAGCCGGTCCCGTCACATCATCGTTATCCAATTCCCATAGTTGTTCAAATGCACCATATAAAAAATACTCTCCAGAATTAAATGTTGAATACACCCCATTTAACCAATATTCTTTTGAATCCTCTGAATCACCAACAAGACCGGGACCTATAAAGTCATATTCCTTTTCTGTTAAGAAGTCATTACATGAAGTGACGAAAACAGAGGCTATTAACAAAATTATTAACTGTCTGATTTTCATAATATAAAAAATTAACTATAATACTAACTTAAAATTCAACGAATAAGTACGATTAGACGGATATGAGAAAACGTCTACTCCTCTACGAGAAGCATCTCCACCGAATGCATTAACTTCCGGATCATACCAACTATAATTACTAATTGTAAACAGATTCGTCATTGTAACGCCAAGCGTCAATGAGTTAACAAACTTCAAAGGTGACCTAAACTTATATTCCACATTCAAACTTTTTAATCTCAAATATGAGCCATCTTCTACAAACCGGTCTGATACCTTGAACTGTCTGCTCAGATTTTCTGTCGGCTTAGGCCACTTGGCATTCTCGTAATTCTCCGAAGTCCAACGGGTATCATAAGCTTCCTGCGTTATATTACTAACTTCCACCATTTTCTGCTCCATCAAGTTACCATTAAAGATATCATTTCCTACACTTCCTTGAAAGAACATACTTACAGACAAGTCCTTCCATTGGAAATTATTTGTGAAACCAAAGGTAAAATCTGGATTAACATTTCCAATTATCGTTCGGTCATCCGAAGTAATTCCCGGTTTTCCATCCAAATCTTTATATTTAATTTCGCCAAGTTTAGAACGTATAACGGCATTCGAAGCATTGGCATATGCAGGATCAGCACGCACTTCAGCTTCATTATCATAAAAACCATCTTCAACATAACCATAAATATATCCTATCGGGCAATTATTCCGCTGAATAAACACTTGATCAACATCCGACCACAATGCTTGTGCAAACTGGTCTGTTTCCAAACCTTTTATTTTGTTCCTATTAAAAGCAATATTAGCATTGATATCCCATCCAAAATTCTTCCGTGCTATAATAAATGCCTTCATAGACAACTCTAAACCACGATTAATTATATTACCGGAGTTTACAATTTTAGAGCCGAATCCAGTACTAGATGGAATTATTATGTTTTGTAATAAGTCTCTCGTCTTTTTATGATATAAATCAACTGTAAAGTTCAAACGATTATCAAAGAATCCCATTTCAAGTCCTAAATCTGTCTGTTCGGTTGTCTCCCAAACCAGTTGTGCATTATTCAAGAATGAATCAACACCTCCACTTACGATAGAACCATTCAATGCGGAACCAACTGGGGATAACGATGAAACAGTCTGATATGAACCAATAGCCTGATTACCTGTTTGACCATAGCTAGCCCGTAACTTCAAATTACTAAAGACATTCCAATTTTTGATGAATGATTCCTCCGAAGCTCTCCATGCAAGAGCCACTGATGGGAAAAAGGCCCAACGGTTGTCCTTTGAAAATTTACTGGAACCATCATAACGGAATGATGCGGTAAGCAAATATCTCTCTTTCAGATTATAATTCACTCTGCCCAATACAGAAGCTAAAGAAGACATACCTCGTCCACTCCGAGATTTATCCTGTTTTTTCGCTGCTCCTAAATTCCACATTAACATATAATCATTATCAAAGTCGTATACAGAAATTGCCTTACTACCATAATCAGAGCGTTCTGCTGTAAATGCAGCCATAACATTCAAATGATGATCTTTCTTAAACACCTTATCATAAGTTAACATTGATTCCAAGGTCAATCGAGTATTCCAACTATCAGACTGAGAAGCTCTACCATTCGTATCACCCCTACCATCCAGAGTATTACGGCCATAATAAGAATAATTATTACTTCCCACATAACTTACACCCGCTGTTTGTTTGAACTTCAGACTCTTCAAAATATCAACCTCCAAATAATTGGATGAAAACACATTATAAGTTACTGTCTGATCTTTTGAATCACGTATTTGCAAATAGGGATTAGCTGCAAGCCAGTCCACACGTGTAAATCCGCCTTCAATATTCTCATCATAAATAGGCAGATCCGAAGGATACCACAGAGCAGAACGGACAACGCTATTTGAGCTAGTACTAGCCTTCACATAATTTCCCACACTCCGTACTACTGACGTACTTGTACCAACGCGAATAAAATCCCGCAAATTCCTATTAATATTGGTACGCAAACTAATACGACTATACCCTGAACCAGATATAACTCCTTTCTGATTATAGTAGCCACCAGAAACAGAATAGTTTCCTTTTTCACTCGCCCCAGAAACACTTAAATTATATTCTTGCGTTACACCTGTTCGAAAAATCACATCTTGCCAATCTGTTCCAGTTCCATTCAAATATCCATTTTCAAAATCTTCGTAAGACGGTCTATAATACCCCAAAGCAGGATCATAGTACCCCGGCCCTGTTACAGGATACGGCAATTCATCGTCTGCATTATCATAATACATATAATTGCTTACCGCCTCATTCCTATAGCGGATATAAGTAGGACCATCTAACACATTTATCCTCTTTATAACATTAGAGAAACCATAGTTTGCCGAGAATTCAATCCGGTCATCCCCTCTTTTTCCCTGTTTTGTCGTTATCAATATAACTCCATTAGCGCCTCGCGAACCATAAATAGCTGTAGACGAAGCATCTTTTAAAACCGTAAGAGTCTCGATATCAGACGGATTTATTAATGAAGACGACCCTTCAAAAGGAACTCCATCTACAACATAAAGAGGCTCCGTACTTGTTGAGAATGAATTAATTCCTCGAATCAAGATATTCATACCTGCACCTGGAGCACCGTCTGTCTGAGTCACATTCACACCTGCAATCTTACCTTGCAATCCTTGTGACACGCTCAACGGATTAGCATCTAACAAGTCAGAAGATTCCAATACACTTACAGCACCAGTAAGATCCGACTTTTTTGCTCCACCATACCCAATAACGACAACCTCATCAAGCAATTCCGAATCTTCACGCATAGAAACATTCAATACCGTCTGATTAGATTTCAAAGCAACTTCCTGCTCTTGATAACCTACGCAAGAAAAAGACAACTTCAATGTTCCTTTTGGAATTTTCAAACTAAATTTTCCTTCCACATCCGTAATAGTACCTACACTAGTACCTTTTACCAACACATTAGCTCCTATTAAGGGAGAACCATCTGCCGCATCAGCCACAGAACCTCTAATAGTAACCTCCTGGGCTACAATCTGGCATTCAAACAAAAATGCCATTAAAAAGAGTAGTACGTTTTTCATGCTATTTAAAATAAAACCAATATAGATTAATAATTTCTTTCAAACCAAATATCCAAATATTATCATCTTTCTAAAACCGGTATGTCTCACAGATTAGACACTGCAAAAATAGACTATCACAAAACAAAAAGCTAATACTATTTTATCCGATATTATTTAAATAACTTCTAAAATAAAAATAGTAAAGCAACAAATGCTGTTCACATTTTTTAAGAACATCCTTATTTTATCCTATAAACAAAAGATTTTCAGATATTTTTCCCGTTGTTTATTACAAATTCCCTTTATGTCTGAAAAGGACTCTATCGTGAACCAATCAGCTCACATCAATAGCAAAAGGGGCTGTTTCAAAAGCCGGACAACCCCTTTTGCTACTGATTATTTCGATAAAAAGTATTATCTTAACGTTGCAACAAACATAATAGAGACGGACAAGATAGTATTTAAAGAGTTTATGAAACGGTGCGGATGACAACTATGAGAGTAAATGTTTACCTTCATACACAAAATAGCGTGAATAAACAATTAAATAGGTTATATGAAGACATGATGGTAAAATGGCTACAAAACTTAATTCCGCCAACAAGTTATATAATAATTTTCGTCTTCCGATAATTCTCACGGAATTCCTTCGGCGAACATCCCTTTTTCCGCCTAAACATTCTGTTGAAATTAGACAGATTATTAAACCCACAATCGTAACAAATTTCGGCAATAGTCTGGCTCGAGTCCACCAGCAACCGTGTAGCAAACCCCAAGCGGATATCAATAATATAGTCTGAAAGAGTTTTACCTGTCCGTAAATGAAAAAAACGGCTGAACGACACAGGCGTCATTCCTACCATATCCGCCATATCCGCCAAACGAATATTCTCTTGATAATGATCTGCAATATACTTCTGAATTTTTTGCACACGGCGACTGTCTGAAAAATTGTCTATCTTAGCAAACGAAGAACTGGAAAGGGCTCTTGCATCGTCATACAAAGATAATTCATAAAGTATCCGAAGAAAGTTCATTACCGTATAAAAGCCCTGCTCTTCGGAAGCCAACTTATCCAGCCAGTTATAAACCTTCATGATAGCTTGCATCGGAAAGCTAATGCCGCATTGCGCCCTCTCCAGCATCCGACGAATACTACTGAACTGATTTTTATTAATAAAATCTTTAAAGAAAAGATCGGGGGAAAACTGGATTGTAATTTCCCGAATATCTTTCGATGTACATTCATACTGTTCCCAAACGTGCTCGAGTTCCTTACCTGTAATCAATACCAAATCATAATCCCCTATAATTTCCGAAGAATCACCTACAATCCGCCGTACACCGGAAGCGTGTTCCGTAAAGTTTAACTCATATTCGGCATGACAATGGATAGGATAAGTAAATTCAGTCTTATGACGGTCTGCAATATAAAAACAATCACGATTGGACAAAGGGGTTATCTCCCTCATAATATAGTTTGAATTTTCCATTGTTGATTAAATAAAAAAGTATCACACTGCACAAATATAGGAATTATTTTTATTCTAATTATCACGCCAATCCTTTTTAACTACGAAATGGCAGCGGCTCTTTAAGTATTTGTGCATCATTCGCACACTTCTTTATCAGGCTTTGTCTTTTAGCTATGTATTACATTCTACTTACGTTCCATACTTTCGTCCACGTCACTTTCCAGAAGATTGAACAAGAAAGACACGGATCTTGCCAGCCTGTCCAATTGGGCTACGATCAAGATGAGAGGAGAGTAAAAGGGGGAGTGCCACAAATCATAGGACTTTATCGGGAACTTACAACGTAATTTGTAAGCCATTTCATTAGCCATGAAGCAAGAATTCAAAGAAGGCGGATACTTGCGCTAATCCTTAAGCGGTTTTTCCGTTAAATCATGGTTGTTCAGCGTCTTGGGATATCGCAAAGATTACCAGTTATCCGACTCTTTTCATTTGGAACAGTTCTGCTTGGATAATTCTATTCAACTTCTCGTTCTAGGCTGATAAGGTTGCCAGTTTATGAACTTGTCATAATAGACACCATGTTCTGAATAGAATTCACAAAAATTCTTGGTATTACAACGTAATTGATATAGGTCATATACTTCTTTGTGATTTTCCATGTGGGAGATAAATAAAGCAGAAAAGTGGTATCCTCTGAAAAATGTGATGTTATTCTTAAATTATCATCGAAAAAATGTATATTGTCAAGAAACAAGTGGATAATATGTAATAAATGCGTAGCGAGGGTAAAAAAAGACCCCTTGAACTATCTCTAATTCAAGGGAGTTTCTAAAAGTTAAAAGTCTTTTTGTGGTGCCACCAGGAATCGTGATAAATTCGCAAGTATCTGTATATCATTACTTTTCAGAAACAGCGCAAGAGTAATTTCCTCCTATTGCTCCACCGTTGGACTTCTACGTTTTGCGTATCGTTGCAGCGGATGATTTCTTGATGCAAAGGTAGTGATTTAGTTTGAATTATTGTCTTTCAACTTCTTTATTTCTTTATCAAAATCGCTTTCCAACAACTCCATTTCGCGTTTGCAATAGATTTCAAACTCTTTTTCCGCTTTTTCAATCGCCTGTTTATGCGAAATGTTTCCCTTGCCAATCAAAACCTTTCGCTTGTGTGATATAATTTGGCTGTCCAGTGCTTCTATCCAATCGTTCGTTGTCATAGGATTCATCTCCAATGCCTGAAACTCCGCAAAATCCAAGAAACCGAAAACGAGCAGGTTCAAGCGTTGTAATTCTATTTCAGACAAATAATTTTTAGCAATCTTCATGTCATCCTTAGTTACATAGTTACCTTTGAAGTTTGTCATGCCTACAAACGGCTTTTCATTATCCACACGATTGTATATGATTTCGGCAGCAGTATTTTCGTGAACAGCGTAATGCAACTTGTTTCGTATGGTGGCGAAGAACATCTTTGTCATGCTGTCTCGTGGGTCATAGTCTGTGGCATATATATCTGTGACTTGTTGGTAGAAGTTGTACTTACTGCTGCGAATATCTCTGATACGTTGTAACAACTCACGTAAACAGCGAGTGCGGCCTTGCTTTAAGCGTTCATCATCCATCGCGCCCCCTTTTGGGATATATTCGTGAAACCGCTGTGTAGCCCAACGATAAAAACGAGTTGCAACCTGATATTGAACACGATACCCAAGAGCAATTATCATATCAAGATTGTAATGGTCAATATTGCGCTTTACCTGGCGATTTCCCTCCTGACGAATTAACAAGATTTTCTTGTTAATTGCTTCTATGGCAAGTTCCCCATCGGCTCAACGCATAATATGTGATGAACCGCAGAATACGTCTCAGATTGGAATCACGCTCAACCGGGGTCGGCATCGCTGAAGCCAATTTGTGCAGACTCACCATCTGCACCAAACAGGGCATGAAGCATAAGGCCATGAGCTTTATACGGGCCAAATTCATCGTATTGCCAAAATGTTCTTGCATAATCAGGAGAATTTGGTTAACTTTGACCACGTCCTTGGAATCAGTAATCTTCATAGGAAAAAACCGTTAAACATTTCTTTCAAGTTGCTGAATTTTAGGAATTTTTATAAATACAATATACTAATATTTAGATATTTAATAACATGCTTTCAAAAATTATCATCTACTAAAATGACAGATACATATCCACTACAAATAACACTTATAGACTGTTCTCCATTAGTGATAGACAATAGCTATCATGTGGTGGAGGAAGATGTACTTGCGGAGTGGGTAGCACAGCTATTGCTTGGCAACTCACTGCACATTGCGCGTGTCATTGAATGTCTTGATTCGAGTGCTGTGTCAATGAAAGATAAGGCGATAGATTGCATCATCAAAAAACTGAATACGGTTGGTGTATATAAACGGGATGGATGGCTGTTCCAAATGATTTCATGGATAGCGCTGAAAATTAAATTGCATGAAGATAACGGCAGCGGCAAGGTTTTTATGAATGCTCCGCACTCTGCTCCGGCACAGCATGGCATTGACGGATTTGCTCTAGTGATAGATGATAAGAAGATGATAAAACACATTGTACTCTGTGAAGATAAGTGTACAGAGGACGCAAGGAGTATTATTACAAGCCAGATATACCCAGAATTTGTGAATTTCGAGAATAGCGAATTTGATAATCGTGTTTTGGCGGAGGTGAGTTCGATTATTAGAAGCGAAGAATTTCTGATAAACATACAAGACGATATAGTGGACAACAAGTATTGGATGTATAGAATAGGTGTGACACGTCAGTCGGAGCATGATGATGAGGCTGGGAGAAAGGCTTTGTACAAAGACTATGACAAGAAGGTCGGTGGTGGTGTTAAAAGAAGATGTGCGGCGTCGGTTAATCTGGATGACGTTAGAAAATGGATGGAAGGGTTCAGTCAGAAAGTAATAAAGATATTGGAATCAAAGAAGAGTAAGGATGTTTAATAAGGTAACTGCTGACATATTAAGAATGTTGCCACCAGTTAAGGGTGTTGATATAGAACGCATGCCTCAACTGTTATCGAAGGTATATGCCCATATCGTTGGTCTGAAAACTAAGTATGAGGTTGGAATTCTCGAATTTGAAGCGGAGGAAATAGGTGATGACTATCGCACCTTGAGCGAACTGGCTTTTACGTTGGAACTTTATCTTGAGTCTGGTAAGTTTGAAGAAAAGCAGAATGCCATAGCATACGTGGCTGCTATGTCGCATAAGCTGATGGATAAACTGAAAACAAGACAACCGAAGGCGTTGGATATAGATGCTATCCCTGCTGATGTTGCAGCAATACTGATGTTTATCATTGGCGGCTATATAGCAGATGCGGAAGAACTGGCTAACCGCATAACGAGATATGAAGGGGAAAGTGATGCGGGATGGCAACTGAAGACCTGTATTTCTTTGTTAGCAAAAGGTAAATTGAAAGAACTTCTGGAAATACAAGAGGCAAGGTTGGAAGTGGGTGATTTAGAACTCTATGCTCAAGAGTTGCTATGGATACAGTTGACTGTTGGAATAAAAGCATTTGCAAATAAACTGTTAGGTGGGGAAGGTGAAGATTGGCAACAATATGTCAGAAGTGTAATACAGCTTGCTACATTTAAAGATGAGGAAACTGGATATAGGTTTGATTTTGTTGGTGTGAGTAGATTGGGCCATCTGCTATTGATGGCAATGAACGTGCTTGAACATCATTCTTTGTTGAGGGGAGTAAGACCCTACCTGATAACATCGCACCATTATGAACTTATATTGCACAAGATAGTGCAAAGGCCTTATTTGTGGCAGAATCATATAAATGCCATTGAACAAGGTTTTCTAAAAGCCGGAGTGTCATCGGTAATAACATTCCCCACAGGTGCGGGAAAATCAACACTATTAGAGTTGAAAATACTCCAGCATGTGGCAGTCGGTGGTCAGGCGGTTTATTTGGTTCCGACTCATGCTTTGGAATATCAAGTTAAGGGTATGATGGAACACCTGCTACAAACAGAAAAATATAAAGATATAAGTCTTGGTAAGGAATTTACGACAGAAGAGGAAGATGACGAGCCAGTGAAAGTGATGACACCAGAACGGTGCTCTACGCTTTTAGCTCTAAAACCTTCTGCTTTCGAGGGAGTGACACTCGTAGTGATGGATGAATTTCACATCATTGGCGAAGACGGACATAGATCGCTTGGCGCTATGTACTGTCTGGTTTCTCTTCTTAGTACTGTGCCAGATGCGGACTTTGTGTTATCATCTGCAATGGTGGAAAATGGGAAGGAAATGTCTGAGTGGATTGCGGATGTAACTGGAAGAACGTGTCTGAATCTCTCGATGGCGTGGAAGCCTACAAGTCAGTTGCAGGGTTGTGTGGTGTATCCATTAGATAGATGTCTGGAATTGAGGAAACTCGCATTGCAAGATAAGCAGAACAGAGGAAATCGGAAAGGGCCTTCATCTAATTTGAAGAAAAGGCTTACAGCAACGCCTTATTGTTTGTTCAGCCTTCAGAACACATGGGAATCGGACAAAATGGCTGATTATTATCTGACTCCCGTATTGGACCATGACGTGACAATAGGAGTGAATAAGTTCTGGAATCTGATAGGCAACAGGAATCAGGTAGCCAAGGAACTGGCGAAGAAGTTTTCGGCTTTAGGGATGAAAATTATCGTGTTTGTGGAAAACCCGGCGCAAGCGAATTCGTTAGTAAAGCAATTGGATGGAGAAATAGGACTTCAATCATATCCAGCGACATTACAGAGGAAGATAAGAAGTATATATGAAGAGCTTGGTAATGCAAATTGTACATATATAAAAGATGAAATGGGTGCCGTTCCTCATCATTCGCTGCTTTTACCAGAAGAACGGCATGTGATGGAAACCTTGTTCAGAGGCAAGCACGACATTATGGTAGCTACAGCTACTTTGGCGCAAGGCGTGAACCTACCTGTAGATGTGGTGCTGATAGCTGGTGAAGACCGTTATGATGTAGATAAAGACGGTAGAGGGCAGATGGATGCCCATGAAATACTGAATGCAGCAGGAAGGGCCGGTAGAGCGGGGTTCCGTTCGCAAGGTGCCGCCATACTGGTGTCGAATAGTGTGATCGGAATTCAGAACAACGAATTAACTGATGCCTGGTTTTCGCTTAAAAACAATATCTTCTCCAAGGGTGATAACTGTCTAACGGTTAACGATCCGTTTGGAAAGCTCATGGAAGAAGCGGAGGTGAACAAGGAGCAGAAGTTGGTGCTGATGAAATTGAATTTGGCAGGTGAGAATGAAAGACGGATATTGTCTAAATCTCTTTATGCTTTTCAACTTAGAAAAAGGAAGAAGGAGACAGATGAGTTTCTGGAAAAAATGGTCCATCTGTCATCTCAATATGGGGAGGTCGGAAGAGATATATTGCTGGAGTTGTCCCTTAAGTCTGGAATCGACAGACAGTTACTGGAAGATTTCTACCACTGGTTAAAGGAATCAAATGCAGATAGGGCTTCGACTGTTATAGACTTGTTGAAACTCTATTGTTGCTGGCTGTTTGAGAGACCGGTTGCACTGAAAGAGTTATTGATTTACGAGAACACCTTGGAACAGATGTTGAAACTTTTTGGTGATGAACAAGAACTGAATGTTAATTTTATAAGGAAATTGTATGCGGTACTAAAACAATATGTTATGGGCTGTGATCTGCAAACAATCGGAGCATCGTTTGATAAAAGCAAGAACGATCCATACCTGACGCAGACGAGAAAATTTGTAATAAAGGTTTTGCCAGAATTGAGCTATGCATTCAGTGTGTTGGCTATGGTTCATATACAAGTGTTGAAAGAGTTTTACTTATTGGAAGAAGATATTCCCATGATTGTGAAGAACTTTGCTACCTACCTGAAGGAAGGCGTGACATCGGAAGATATGTTACGATTTAAGACAGAGAGAAGAATGATGAGAGTTGAGGCTCACAGGAGATTTAAAGAATAACGAATGGAACAGGGATAGATTTGCATCCATTCGCACTTCTAAAAAAGCAGGTGGAAAAAAGAATAGGTGCTGGACTTTATAGTACTGTATAAAAAGATAAGCCAAGGCCTGGAGAATATGTCAGCAAATGCTGGCGATAGAGCTATATGGAAATTGATGCAGAACGTTCGTGATGTGTCGCGGAATAAATGATACATCAAAATGCTTATATTCGACTTTGTAAATGAGTTTAATGAAAGACAAGAAATAACATTAGATGATTTTCCAATAAAAATTACAGCTGTTAGTCCAAAAGGCAGTGAACAGATGAAAAAGATATTTAGAACAAATATTATTAAAGGTATATAAAAATGCAGTCCGATAAAAGAGGGTGTTGCAAATCATATAATTCACCCAAATTGTAGGGACATCGCTTTGCGATATTCGTTGAATATCAAACAATTACGTCAACGTGCCAAAGGCACGTCCCTACAAGTTTATGGTTTTGCAACACCCTCTTCATTCAATCAAAAAATCGATGGTAAAGGAAAACATTAGAAAGATATTTGTTTAAATCCTCCAATATCTTCGAAATCTTTATTTTCAGCACAAATGTCAGGCTGTAAATAATCTTCCAGACCAGATAATTTTAATAGAATCTGTTCATCGCTTATCGATATTCGGCTTCGGATTTTCTTGAAAAATTTAACCTCCGAATAAAGGACTTGTTTATCTGCTTCTATCATTTTTATGGCAAGGTCAATTAGTGTGATTTGCTCATCATCGGAAAGAACAGCATTTGAAAGTTCACTAAGATAATCTTTCAAAAAGGCTTTTCCTTGATTATTAATTTGATTGACGTACTCATTAATTGAGTATTCTACTTGAATGTCCTGAAAAAGGGTACTGTTTTCGGTTAATTCTTTAATCATACCCACTTCTTCTTGTGCAATTTCTCCATCACAAGCACAGCAACAGAACAACGTTTTGAGATATAATTCATTTGTTTTCATATTCGTAGCATTTTTATTTAGAAACCGATTCTGCGACGAGATTGTTGTATTTGTTCACCAACCATTGTCGCTTTTATCTTTAAATATTTGTCAAGTTCGGATTTTGTCAATGACGGTTTGGTTTTACTAATAACATCTTCAAGAATAGCCATTGTAATTCTTGATTTCTGTCGCAGAGCTATTCGTGAAGCATCATTGACTATCATTTCCAAGTCTGCAGAAACATAATTTTCTGTCAGTTGGGCAAGCTTTTCATAATCTAAACCGAAATCATACGGTCTTGATTTTAGGTAAAGCTCAAACATCAAGGAACGAGCCTTAAAATCGGGAGTGCCAATATAATATTTTTTATCAAGACGACCAGCCCTAAGTATTGCAGGGTCAATCATATCGGGATAATTAGTTGCCCCTATAATAAATACACCACGTTCTCCTGTTCTATCCATTTGAGCAAGCATTTCATTGACAGCACTACGTGCCATCTCGTGTACATCGCTGTCACGATTAGGTACCAATTCATTCATTTCATCAATGAAAATGATGGTAGGTGCGTTTTCTTCAGCATCTTTGAACATCTGAGCAATGTTCTCTTGAGTGGCATTCACGAAACGACTTTTTAGCGAGCTGGGCTTAATCAACATAAAGTTAAAGCCAACCTCCTCGGCAAAATGCTTTGCAAAGAAGGTCTTTCCACATCCAGGAGGTCCATAGAGTAGCATACCGTTAGGTATCGTCAAACCATAGCGAGCATACTCTTCAGGAGAGTTAAGAGCATCAATTACCTCAACTCGTAATTGTTCTTTAAGTTCATCCATTCCAGCAATGGCAGAAAAACCTTTTCCTTTTGGCACTGAATGTGGAACTTTTTTTGTTGAAGACTCCCCACTTTTGATTTGCTTTTGATTGTCTATACGAACGACTTTTATTTCGCCATTCAAAGCCCGAATGAACTCATCTGCAGACTCAAATCGTTCTGCAATATCAGTTGCAAGAGCTTTCCGCATTATATTCGTAACTTGTTCGTCAAGTTCAAACTTGTTTTCATCGGGGATGTGCAACGGCAACTCTTGTTGAGCCTCTATTTTTACTCGTTGAGCAGTCAAATCATCTTTACACTCACTTAAGTCAACAAAGTATGGTGGAATACCAAAGATTAAATTATAAAGGATGGCACCCACCGAGAAAATGTCAGACTTAACTGAAAACACTCCGTTCAAGACCTCTGGTGCTGAATAAAATGGATTCAATCCCTTTTTATTAAAGGCGGAAGAGCCTTGTGAAAGGTAACGAGCATAGCCGAAGTCAATAATGCGAGGTACGTTAGTACCTTTCGACATATCCAACATGACGTTTTGAATGGTCAATTCGTTGTGAATAACAGGCTCTTGTAAAGCATGAAGGAATTTAACTCCATTAAGAATGCCTATTACGATAGTCTTTGCATCATAGACACTAAGACACCCTTCACGAGCAACGTACTGTGAAACCGTCTCTCCACTAATATAATCAAATACGATATAAGCAAATTTGCGACCATCTAAAACTACCTCGCCGTTATCATGGTATTTGACAACATTAGGATGATTAAGTGATTTCGCTATCTGTACTTCCAATATGTTGCCGTCTGCATCAAATTGGGTACGGTGGAGTTTAGCACAGTTAATGAGTTTGAGAAAGCGATTTTTTCCACCAGCGTCTTTCACACGGTAGGTTTCTGCATAATCACCTTCTTTGATTTGAAATGTAATTATGTAATTACCTAATTGTTGTCTCTTTGCAAGTGTAAACATACTATCCCCTATAAAGTCTGTCGAAAAAAATCAAGAATGCCTGACGATTGCCTAATGAGGACAACGGAATACTGCTAATATTTCCTTTTTCAACAAAGCCGAAAAATTTCTTTGAATGATTAATATGTTCAATGACCAAGTTTCCATTAGATGTAGATATACTTTTGGTATTTGAAGGATTGTATATTGTCCCATACACATCTATTTCATTACGAGAAATAGATAATGCATCAGAGTATAACGTTTCTTTATTGAGAATGCCGAAATTGACTTTCTCATCTTGGGAATGTTCAAGTACGAAGTGTGTTGTCCATACCTTTTCTACCATTTTCATCATACTGTATTCTTCATTTGCACCATTAGGATTCATTGGGTCTTTCGGATGTTTATCATCATAAGAACCCTCGGCAAAAAATATTCTGTTGAATTGATGGGTCTCTTTATCTTCTTTACCGAATATTGAAAAGTAATATTGAGTATTACTATAGGTATGATTCGTTTTTACGATGGTTTCACCAGTAAAGAGATATTCCATGTCCTTGAAAAGATAAACATTGGAAGATGTAATGTTGTCTCTTGAATCTACAAACGATACTGTAGCAAATCCTTTATTACCTACAAAGTAATCTGTACCCGAAAAAGTGGTATCACAAACTCCAATAGTAACCAACAGAGCTATCACTGTAATTATAACTCCCCATATATAGTGCTCATAAAGAAAGGACCAATACAATAACAAAATTATGCTACAAATTGAAATAGCAATAACCTTTGTTTTTTTAGCTTCCTTGTCACCTAACTTTACGGTTTCAGGCTGATTGGTATCGCAGTATAGCACATTCCCGATTTCTGTGGGAATATGCTTAAATATTGATGTATTAGCAGCTATTTTTTCAAGTTGCTCCGCTTTCCATATCTTTTCCATACACTTTAGAAACTAACGCCGGGACCACTCGTTGGTGGTTCAATCATCAAATCAATGACCGAACGTACGATGGGATGAAGTGAACTTTCGGACGGATTGGTATTAGCAAATTCCTTGCCTTGTTGCAGAAGTTGACGTGCTCTGGTCGCATCTTTCCATTGTATGGTACTAAAGTTGCGAAGGTGGAAGTCAATGAAACCCATTAACTGATAGATGAGTGTCACTGCGACAAACAAGCTATTGATATCATCAAGAACAATTCGTCCTTGGCGAACATCCTTTGAACGGATAACAGTATCAACCTGCGAGCGAACAGCAGTTACTTGTTGGTCATATTTGTTACCAAGCTCATTATTTGCTTTTTCAAGGCGGTCAAATTCCTCCCTGATTTCAGCTTCAATGGAATCCCATTCATGCCCCTGCTCGACTTCCTCCATTTTCAGGAAAGCACGGCGAATGTCAGCTTGAAGATGCATCCTGCCATCTTCGGAGCTTTTTTCACCGTCGAAACGGTCGTTAACCTCATTGATGAGTTTTTCAGCTTCTACTGTCTCTAAATCCTTAATTGCTGAAGAAGATTTAAGGGCACAGAGTTTTAAGTTCGCAGAGTCTTTGAGCCTTTCCAGTTCGTGAGATGTTATAACCGAACGAGCTTCGATTTTTACATCTTTTTCTACGGTATCTCCACTGATAGGAAAGAATGCTTCAAGTTTCAACATTTGCGAACGATTCACTTTGATAGTGATGTCAACATCGCTTCCGACAGGGATGACTTGTCCAATCTCATCGCCAGTTATGACCACATCAAAGACATGGTCATTATGAATAGCAGATGTGCCGTCTGCGTTGTGTTCACTTTGATAGATGGGTATCACCAAAGTGTCCTCTGTCATGCCAGGACGCAATTGGTTACGTGTTTTAAGTCCATTGAGTGTACCGACAGCAGGAAGCTGCTGGTTCTTTTCAAGACCTTTTACCGACTTCACTACATTTTTTTCAAGACCGCTATCGTGAGCCTCGATTGAGATATTGTACGGCAAAACAGCATTGCCGACAACAATGCCCTGCATAATATTTATCTCTTTAGGAAAGCAAGGAACAGTTGTTCCTTTTTCATCATAAGCGTTGACGGTAAACGCATTATTTCTACCATCCATGAGTTGGCACTCTATGACATCACCAATCTCATTGATTTCGACTTTTCCGCTTGACCAACCATTATCGCTGCGTACAAGTTCCACAAACAGTCTGGAAGGAATAGAACCTGTGCATTCTTCTTTTGAAAGTTGTATGGTTACAAATTCAATTGGTTGAACTGAATTTGCTTCATAAGAAAGTGTAAGCGCAACAGTACCGATAGCTAATTCTTCCTTGACATCGCTGTCTATACCCGAAGCAAACAGTGCCGCTCCTTTTGCAACAGCTGTCATGGGGTCAATGTCGGTATCAACATTGGGCGTGACTTGTTTGCGTAGCATCTCACGAAGAACTGGAGAATAAGTTGGTCCACCTACAAGAATCAGTTTGTCAAGGTCGCTACCGGACAAACCGTTACGTTTAAGAAGCTGCTTGGTTATGTCGATTGCTTTTTGAAACACGAGTGTGAGTACAGATGCAAGCTGCTCTTGAGTGATAACCATGTCGAGTTCGATTTCCTCACCCTCATCATCTTCGCCAAACTCATCAAGTTGAGAGGTTATGTCTGCTTGTGGTTTGAATGAAAGTTGATTTTTCGCTTGTTCAGCATAGAACTTCATGGCATCACGAAGAATGTTTCTTGTGGTTTCATTCTCCATGATGTTTGTGATAGAGTAATTCTCTTTTAGGTAAGGAATGATAATGCTATCAACGATTGCATAGTCAAGGTTTTTGCCGCCGAGGTAATTGTCTCCTTCGGTGTCCTTAACTTGCATGATGCCATCCTCTACCTTGATAAGAGCAACATCAAATGTGCCGCCTCCAAAATCGAACACAAGCCATTGACCATTTTTGTTGGATGCGCTCAGGCCATACGCCATAGATGCGGCAATAGGCTCTTGGAGAAGTTCGCAATGTTCAATGCCAGCCTTTTGAGCTGCACGTTTAGTAGCTGCGATTTGGTCTGCTTTGAATTTGGCAGGGATTGTGATAACGGCAGACGTAATATTGTCATCAGCGATAAACGATTTGAGAGCTTTCAAAACTTCGGCAGAAAGTTGCTCTGGAGAAAAAGATTCTCCCATATTAGAACTTTCATACGATTTGTCCGTACCCATATTTCGTTTAAACTCAATGAATACGTTTTCGCGGTCATTAGACCATTTTTTCGTGGCACGTGATTTGTCTTGGCGGAGGTCATTATAGGCACTGTCTCCAACTTTTGCAATTTTCTTTTTTGTAAAAGATACGCACGATGGCAAAGTGTCTTTCAACGTGTCTGTCTTTTTAATGACAGGCTCGCCACTCTCCATTTTACAAATTGCGGAATTGGTTGTACCAAGGTCAATTCCGAATTTCATTTTAGATTGAGCCATGTTGAATATATTTTAAATATTTTGACTTACTGTAATTTGAGCTGATTGAATCATCTTGCCTTTGTAATTGATTTGAGGTTTGATGATGCCCGTGATTATTTGCTTGCCTTCTGGTAGTTCCTCATCTTCAACAAAATTTGCTGTAACTTTCATACCCTCATGATAGTCTTTACCAAGCATATCTACAAGCTCATATCCATTGGCAAGCAGATTGTCTTTCATTTGCTTGATTGACTTGGAAAGCTGTTTATGACCTCTTACAGAGCTGTCCATTTTGTATAGTGTCATCTCCATAAAAGTGATACGGTCAGCAAGAGTGGTAATCAGCTTCTGTTCACTTTCGGTATTAACTCCCGGTGCAGATACAAGTGTTCCAATTTGTTTAGAGATTGCTTGTATGTCATTCATCTCAGTAGACAATCTGTTGACTATTTCCTCGTTGAGTTTGTCAGCCTTGGCAGATAAACTCTCCACCTCGTTTTTACGTTTCGCTATTGCTTTTCCAAATATGAATGCCAGTATAATGAAAATCAGTGCAATCACAATGATAATCCATAGACCTATTTGTGATTTTTTATAAATCGTTTGATTGAGAGTGTTTGAACTTGCTTGAAGTTCAGAACGAGTGTTTGAGATGTTGACATTAAGACTATCAGCAAGAGCCGTGATGTCATTTTTTGCTGCGGTCAGTTTACTTTTGAGAGAGTCTGTTTCAGTCTTTTGAGTATCAATTGTTTTATTCAAAGTCCTGATTTTAGCTTTAAGCTCACGATTCTCCGTTTTGAGAGTTTGAATACCTGACTTCACAATGTCCAATTGCTGATAGCAATGACGAAGCGAATCGTTAGCATTTGCACTTACGGCAACTTGAACTGTGAGCGCAAATAATAATGTAGTAATTTTTGTCATCCTAAAACGTTTGCTAAAAATATTATGATTGCTATTATAATAACCACCCAGCACCCTACTGGTAGTCCATCATCAGATGATGACGTTGAAGAAGATGGGGGCGTGGTACGTGGTGGCGTTGTTGTCCTTGTGGTGGTTGTGGATGCACGAGAGGAAGACTGGTAACTCGAAGAAGACGTGGAGATATGAAGAGTTTCGCACATGTCTTTGAGCGAATTTCTATTGGGAATATATCGCTTTGTGCGGAAATCAGATTCCATGTCAAACCCATCCATAATTGTAGTTGCTTTCCAGGCTTCACGTAAAACAGGCCTCACCTTACTATCTATAATTTTCGCTGGTGAATGCTCATCGTCTAAATAATTTAATAGTTTTGGGTCTATTCCACTTTCCTTTATAACTTTTATTACCGCGCTAAAATAATTTTGTGCCGTGTTTACCTCTTCGATGAGATTGTGTAAAGCATTTCCTACAACCTGAGTAGAAAGCGACAGGTAGAACATATTGGCTGTACCAATTTTAGCCTTTATTGTCTGAAGCAGTGGTTTAGTGTTATTAAGCAGCGTTATTGAATGTGAAATTTTATCAGGTTGCTGGCAGAACTTACGTAGTTCTTCTTTTATTTTGCGGGTTTCAATAGCAACTTCTGCTGGAGGCATATTATCAACAGTTTTTTTCAAGATGTCATAGTTCTCTTGGCATCTATCCTTGGTGAGCTTGCCGATTGCGATTTGTAAGGCATATGCCTGAAGGGACATTGCTTTTCGAGGACTTTCTACATCATCATCGGAGGCATTATTGTAGTAGTTGATACCACATTGGAGTATTTGTTTGGCAAGATTGTCTGCTACCATCTGATATTTAGTGCTGGTGGCGCCGACAATATCTCTCACTTGTTTGAGTGCTGTTTTTGTTGAATTCATCAGCACCGTTCCTGCGGTGAGATTTGCATTGGCATCTTTGGAATTTACTGACTTGGCGGCAGATATTGCGGTATTAATCTCTGCAATAGGTTCATTAACTGCTTTTTCGCTGATAATCTCTTTGTCCGAAGGATTATTTACAGCTGATAACAATTTTGTCGCCGGTATTTCCGTGAGTAGGTCGGCAATGAACATTTCCGCTATCTCATTTTCTGATAAGGTAATATTTTGCAGACTAAGTGTTTCAAGCAAATCAGTTCTATAAGATTCATTATGAATCACCTTTGAAATATTTGCATAACCTTCCGCAAAATTACCCTCAATAAACGCAAGTACTCCAAGATTGATTAAAGACGAGAATGACTCTCTCTTTTGGAATAACTCTTTAGCCTTGATAATATCTTTGGACTGTAGGTATTTCAATGCTATTCCATCTATTGGAGACGCATTTATAAACCAAAACAAGGAGTGCTTCAGTTGATTACTGTCAAGGTTAATTGCTGTGATAGCTGCTGCGATGTTTTCTGGAGTTCTTAAAGGTACTTCCTCTATAATTCCATCAAAATCATAAAGGAATATAACCGACTTACCAATCTTAGCAAAAGCATTGAGCTTGTTTTGGTTGGCGATGCGTTCCCTTAAAGGGGTGTTTGATAACACCCCTAAAGTACGATATGGGTTATGTTTTATGAGTTTAATCATTGTCTAAAATATCCATTTATACTACCGTCTCTTGCCAAGAGACGGATAAGTTACTCTATCTTATTGATATTAAGTTGTTTAATCGCGTTTGTGCGGATGAATTTGCTAAACATCCAATGTTTCTCACAAAACAAATACACAGCAACAAATAAGATTTTCAACGTTTTAGAGCCTAAAAATCATAATTTTGCGTAACTTTGCGTTATAATATCCGTCTCTTGGCAAGCGTTGGACCGATTCGCAAAACATTCACGGCTTCACAGCAAATCCAGTATCTTCTTATTGGCTCTGTCCACCACAGAAGTGTCCAGCGATGCAAGATAAATCTGTGTGGTGTTCTCCGAATCATGTCCCATCCCCTCGCTGATGACGGATATAGGCACGTTGCGACTCTTAGCGACACTTGCCCACGAGTGCCGCCCGACATACATTGTCAAGGGCATCGGTAAATCCAACTGCTTCCCGATTTTCTTCAGCAGATGGTTCACCCGGTGAAGCTCGTTGGTGTATTGTTTCCGATAATCCACATCCCGTTGTGTAATGATGGGTAGAAGATACTCTGTTGTATTTCCGGGATATTTGTCAACAATCTCCTGCATACACCTTTCCCATTTGATGAAAAGCTGCTGCCCCGTCTTTCGTCTGCGGTAGGAAAGGATACCGTTCTGTAAATCCTTCTTTCTCAGATAAGCCATGTCAATGAACGACATGCCCCTTGTGTAGAAACAGAACAGGAACATATCACGGGCAAAGTCAAGGTTGGGCTTCAAAGACAAGTCCAGCCCTTTGATGCGTTTGAGGTCGTTGAGCGATACGGCTCGCTTCAAGGTTTTCTCCACTCCCGTATAAACAGACTTGAACGGATGTCGTTGTCCGGTCAGTCCGTCTCCCACGGCACGGTTATAGACCGCTTTCAGGATGCGCATATAGAACGATATGGTATTGGGCGAGTTTCCTCTGCCTTTCAGATAAGCCTCGTACTCCGCAATCAGGTCAGCGTTAATCTGGTCAAACAAGACTTCCTTGTCATTCATAAAGCCGCTGAAACTTCTGAGTGCGGCTGTGTAGGTTTCCGAGGTGCGTATTTTACCCAAGCGTTTCAGTCTCACTATCTGTCGGCTGATGTAAGCGTTGAACGACTGTTCTTGCCTGTTGTTATGAAAGCGCACGACTACATCATCCGTTATGAATGTGCCGGATTGGGATAACGTGCGTATAATCTTATTCAACCTTTCCTTGTCCCACTTGATGCGTGAACCGATTGAAAGCAGATAATTGTTCCTCTCTTGTCCTGTCGATATATGATGTAAGACAACCGTTTCGGAATGGCAGTCCCATTCTGAAACGAAAAGTTTATACTCGGTGTTTATCTGTCTGACCACACGGTTGTGGATGACCTGATAGTAGAGTGTGCCCTCCCTGCCGTTCACGGTGGATGGGCGAAACTTGACCTTTACCGATGCCATATCAATCGGATTTTGATTGCTCCCACTTAGCCCACATCTCCCTTGAAAGCTCTACAATCTCCCGGTTCAACTTCACAAGGTCAATGGTACAACTCTCCAACTTGTAGAGCAACGCCATCGCCTTCTTCTCCGAAAAATGGCAGCGCAGCTCTTTGACTACCTGATTGTAGTTCGTACCAATGGCACGGAACTGGGCGTGAAAGTCCGACAGCTTAGTCGTGTAGTCCGCCATCGTCTTGTCCACTTTCAGTACCTTGAACTTCTGCCCGAAGAAGTGCGCCTTGAGAAAGACGGCTTTCGCGTACACCTCTGATTCCTCGTACATCGTGAGAAACCTGTTCCATTCCACATCATCGAAACGCACCATCACACAGTGCGTCTTCGGGTTCAACTTGGGATTTCTCCCGTACTTGCTCTTCTTTTTCATTCTTCTTATTCCTTTAGTTTAATGATTCATTCATAGTCTAATCTCCGATTAAAGAACCCCGAAATTATCCGACTGCGGAGGATAATTCAGCCCACGGCGGTGCAAGGATTTTCAGTTACTTAGAATTATTCGGGTAACTGAAAATATATCTTGCTGTGTCTTTGAGGACACAAAAATCCTCCGCTTGTCGGATTGATTTCCGAGTGTAATAACTCACTTTGTGTATCGGTTGAACCGATGAAGTGCATCCAACGACTCAACCGGTTCCATCATAATCCCGTCAGAGTTTGCGCCACTGTTCAATGTCATTCCGGTAGGCATCGAGGTGCAGGCGGACAAGGTTCTCGATAAGTCCGGATGCGCTCATGCCCTTTCCTCCGAGGTAGCGGACAACCCTGTCCAGTTCATCACGCACCGTCTCACTGACGAACACGGGCTTGCGGTTGATAATTTTGGGGACTTGGAGATAGGTGGTGCGGTACTCCTCCAAAGACAGCCTGCGCTGCTTGTTACTGACGCGCTTCTGCGGCATTGCCACATCTTCGGTCGTCACACCTGACGGTTCATCCGTCATAGCGGTCTCCGCTTCTTCCGTGACGCTCTTGTCGGGCTGTTCCGGTTCCTCCGGCTCCAGACCGATTCTCCTGTAAAAGTCATCCACAGACTTGGGAGTGTAGGATTCCCTGCGTCCCATTTTTTCCACGATTTCACGAGCCTGCTGCTCTGTAATGTTTGGTTCTCTTTTCATTGTAAAAAACAAATTGATTAAGTTATTGAATGTGGTCTTGGTCAGCACCTCGACCGATTATCGGGAGCAAAGTAAGGTGCTTTAGTACAGTCATTCAAGCGTTTGGATTCTCTTAGACAATTTTGTGCGGTTCTGCAATATGGTGATGGGAACAGCGGTGAGGACTTCACCGATTTGCCGGATATGAATAGCGGAACGGATAGAGATGAGATAGAGGGCAGGTTTGAATTAAGCCCTTATTTTTACTCTCGCCGCATTCCTAATTTTCGGAATCAAGGGGATTAACACCACTTACAACGTATGCCAACCTCTACCACCCTGTGCCACATACTACCAGTAATGGTAATATCCATTGTCAGGTATCGGATTATCTCTTTCTTTGTGGCAAAAGGAATAACAGCAGTCCTAAAAGGTGGAGCGGAAATCATGGGACATAGGCTTGCTCACAGGGAATCGACAGGCAGTAACCCGGACAAACACTACCATATTGGCGCAACACGCTGCCACTTTTGGAAATGTCATTGCCGGACAGTAGATTCTATATTCCTTTGCAGCAAAAGAAACAATAACAACAAAAAGAAAGACAATATGGAAATCGTATCAATCGAAAGAAAAACCTTTGAGGCGATGGTCGCCAAGTTCGACCGCTTCATCTGCCGAATGGATGCCATCTGCCATCGGCATGGGGAAAAGACAATGAGCGAGTGGATGGACAATCAGGACGTGTGCCGGATGCTTAACATCAGCCCACGCACATTGCAGACGCTTCGGGACAATGGAACTTTGGCGTACAGCCAAATCAATCACAAAACCTACTACCGTCCCGAAGATGTGAAGCGTATCGTCTCCATAGTGGAGGACAGGAGAAAGGAAGCGAGGTTCAAAGGCAGAACAATTTGATAACTGAATAGAGTAATAACAATAATCCCACTAAATCCAGAGTAATATGAACGAACTGATTAACAAAGACAGCGAGTGGATAATCCACTTTATGGGCAGTCTTGACCGACTGCTTGACAATGTAGAGCATCTGACCGCCAACTACCGCCCGACATTGGGCGGTGAGCGTTTCTTCACCGACAAAGAGGTGTCGGCACGGTTGAAGGTGAGCCGCCGAACACTTCAGGACTACCGCAACGAAGGGCGTATCGCCTATATCCAGTTGGGCGGCAAAATCCTCTACCGTGAATCCGACATCGAAAGGATGCTGAATGACGGCTATCGCTCCGCCTACCGACAGGCTGCAATCTGATTTTCTTGAAGGAGCGCAGTTTGCCGTCTGCCCTATGATTGCGGAGCAATGGGATTCCGGCAAAAAGAAAAGGAACGGCTTACGGATGAAGTACCAATATCTTACTTCGTCTGTAAGTCGTTCCTTTCTATTCTTCTGTTTTTTCCGTCAGTCGCTTGTTTCCGTTGCCGGATGCCTTTCAAGCGTGTGGCAGGCAGTGGCAAGGTTTTCGGGCGGAATACGCTCAAACTCGTTTGAGGAAGATTCTGCCCGAAACGGCATCGCCGCCTGATCTTGCCTCTGCTGTCATAGCCATACGCTACCTTTGCGTTCGACATCGGGAATAAGTGACTGGCGGAATGGGCTTCAACTATATCATAGGTTATTATCTCTGCCATAGGAAACAAACAGTGTAATCGGTATTTCTCTTTTAGTGGCACTGATTTCATTTATTACAAACCATCTGAACAATGCACTTTCTTTACTGCATACTCTAAATGCAATGGCTATAATCATTTCAATGTTATAAGTGTCATAACTGATACCGTCCGTCTGTTTGATATATCTCCTCGTTTCAACTTCGTCCAGTTTCTTATGCTTGTGGATGGAATGAACCACCTTACAGTATATCACAAGAGAATCCCCCGAACAAACAGACTATCTCGAACTATGTTATCCATACAAGTACAGACTGTATTACAAAGCATCCGACATTGAACAGCTATCAATAGCAGACTAAGAAACAACAACTATGAAGAAGGATTTTTTTGATTTATATATTTGGTTGATAACTAGAAGAGTATCAGTCTAAACCCAACCATGATGATTCACCGAAGCGACAAGAAATACCAGTTAAGCATCATCTATATAAATGAAACCACCCAATAGGCAAGCCTATCAACGTATAGTATTAAATAGGATAAACAGGGCTATTTTATATATCTCAATGGAAAGTGAACTTCGATTACCTATTGTCAAAGGTTTGATATGTCAACTACTATAATGGTTGATTATATGGAACACTAACAATTAATGAATCATGGATATACTCGATGACGAATCTCAGCAAATCAGCTTATTTCTTACGACATTGGATGAACTTGCAAATGCCATTAACAAGCCCTACAAAATAGAAGGGCTACAATGGAAAAAACGCAAATTTGACAGAAAGGGAAGATTCTGCATCAAGAATTGAAAATTTCTACGTTCACTTAAATATAAAAGTGAATTATAAACACTATTTTTGTAGAAAAGAGCGTATTGTATGAAACTAAAATCATTTACAACAAAACAAGGGAAGAATGTTCCGCTAACTAAGATAGCAATCTTTGTTGGCCCAAACAATACCGGGAAATCACAAACGTTACGTGATATTCGAGAAAGATTAGAGAATGGACAAAAGAGTAAGCCTGTTATCATTGATTCTTTTGAATTTGATACACCATCTTCTATTGAAGACTTCTATTCAGGTCTAGAAATTAAAGATAGTATACATAACATTGGATATAAAACTGTATTCGGAATAAAAAGTGATCTTTTGTCAAAAGACTCAATGGAGTTACATATACCAAGTTTAGAGTCTGATTTTCGAATAAATAAATCGTATGACTATATTCTAGGAAATATAACGAAATATAGAGTAGCCAATTTAGATTCATCTACCCGTCTAAATCTTGTTTTATCAACACCTTCATTTAATCCAAACTTGGATATGCCATCAAATTTAATTCAGTCACTTTTCTTAGATGAAAACAATGAATTATTGCTTATAAAAGCATTCAAATCAGCCTTCAACATGGATATAAAATTGGATTATAGCGAACTCATTTCTTTATGTTTACGCGTTGGAAAAGAACTACCAAAAATTCCTGAAGATCCTCAGCAAGCATGTAAAATTACACAGTTTTTGCAAAAAATAGACACTCAAGGAGATGGATTTAAAAGTTTTGTTGGTATAATATTAGGGTTATTATTTTCGAAAGATCGTATTATTCTTCTTGATGAGCCAGAAGCTTTTCTTCATCCAGCACAAGCACGCTTTCTTGGCAAATGGATTATTGATAATTCAGATTTGTTTCAAGGGCAACTTCTAATATGTACTCATAATTCTAATTTCTTATCGGGTGTTTTGTCGAGCGATAAAAAAGTGGATATTTTTAGATTAAATAGGCATGACAATATAACAGAATATAATTTACTTCCACCAAATGCCACTGATAATCTATCTAAAAGTCCTATACTATCTAGTCAGCGAGTAATTGAGGGAATTTTTCATAAAGGGGTGGTTGTATGCGAGGCTGACGCAGATAGGGCTGTTTATCAAAGTGTTGCATCTGTCGAGTATATGTCTAATCAAGAAATTCTTTTTATACATTCTCATAATAAACAAACTCATAAAGATGTTGCAAGATTACTTGTTGAAGCCAAAATACCTGTTGCTTTGATTGTAGATATTGATATCTTCAATGGTGACGCTGATTTGAAAAATATACTTGAAATACTTGGAGATAATTTAGAAAATGTAGATTTACTGGAGAAAAGAAAAGTAATTGCAGAGTCTGTTAATAAAGTCAGTGAAAATGAAATTCTTGAATACGTAAAAAATGAGATTAAATTATTTTTGGAACAATTAGAAAAAGGAGAACATACTTTGAATGGAGCTAAAAGCGCATATAAAAGGATAGAAAAAGAATTCACGTCATGGAAGGATGTTAAGGATAAAGGAATCATTGGTTTTTCTTCTGATATTCAACCAACGGTTATTGCTTTGATTAATGCTTTGAAAGCAAAAGGGATTTTTGTTGTTCCTGTTGGTGAGTTAGAGGGATGGATGGATTTAGGAACTAAGAAAAAAAACAAATGGATAATTCTTGCCTTAAATAAGATACATTCACGAGGTTGCTCTCCAGAATTAAAAGATTTCATCAAAGAAGTCTTAGCTTTTTTCTGATTATTTTACGTCACTATCTTTATATAACAAGTCACTTTTGATACTAATTTCTACCCCATATACTGGTGCATCATCTTTCAGTAATTCATAGCGGTTTTCAATGCGACTGGATAAAATTTTCATTTCCTCATTCACCTTTTGCTTGGTGATTTTGGCGTAAATCTGAGTCATCTGAGTCTTCACCAACAAGGAAGTGTTGGCAAGCTTGAGAGTGAGTTGCCGGACACTTCAGGACTACCGCAACGAGGGGCGTATTGCCTACATCCAGTTGGGCGGTAAAATACTCTACCGTGAATCCGATATCGAAAGGATGCTGAATGACGGCTACCGCTCTGCCTATCGACAGAGTATAACTTGATTTTTCTTGAAGGAGTGCAGTTTGTCGTCTGCCCTATGATTGCGGAGCAATGGCCTTTCGACAAAAAGAAAAAGGAACGGCTTACGGATGAAACACCAATATCCAGTTTCGTCTGTAAGCCGTTCCTTTCTATTCTTCTGTTTTTTCCGTCAGTCGCTTGTTTACGTTGCCAGATGCCTTTCAAGCGTATGGCAGGTAGTGGCAAGATTTTCGGATTGAATACGCTCAAACTTGTTTGAGGAAGATTCTGCCCGAAACGGCATCGCTGCCTGACCTTGCCTCTGCCGTCAAAGCCATACGCTACCTTTGCATCCGACATCGGTAACGAGTGGCTGGTGGAATGGACTCAACTCAACTATACCATAGGTTACTACCTCTGCCACAGGAAACAAACAATGTTATCGGTGTCTCTTTTGTGACGGTACTCATTTTACTGATTATAAACTGTCTAAACAGAACGCTTTCTTTACTGCATACTCTAAATGCAATAGCTATAATCATTTCAATGTTATAAGTATCATAACTGATGCCGTCCAATTGCTTTATATACTTCATCGTATCATATTTGTTCAACTCCTTATTCTTATATATTGTAAGAATCGCCTTGCGAACATCACATGAGAACACTCCGAATAAGTCGGCTATCTCAAATAGCGTCATCCATATAGGTGCAGTAGGCATAGTGACTGCACCTGTTTCACTGATTGTTATGATTCCTCTGTTCATACCTTATTGCATTGCTTTTGACATCACGTTCTTTACATTATTCATATCTCTCAGAATAGAAGAATCGAGTACACGGGCATAGTGCTGTGTCATTTTGATGTTGGAATGACCGAGCATTTTCGCCACGTTCTCAATGCTCACACCATTGGCGAGGCAGACGGAGGTCGCATACGAGTGTCGTGCAACATGTGTGGTCAAGGTCTTGTTTATCAGACACAAGTCTGCAATTTCTTTTAGGTAGCTGTTCATTTTCTGATTACAAGGCACAGGAAGCAAACAGTTTTTCTTTTGGCAAGCCGGATGCTTTGCATATTTGCGGAGAATCTCCAACGGAATATCAAGCAAGGGGATGTTGCACATGTTATTCGTCTTTTGCCGAGGCTTGCGAATCCATAGGTTGCCATTGGAGTCTTCTACAATATGTTCCGGTGCCAGTTGTTGCACGTCTATGAAGGCTAATCCAGTGAACGCTGCAAAGATAAAGACATCACGGACAATGGTGATACGTTCCAACGGAAACTCCTTGTGATAGATGGTGAGTAGTTCGTCCATTGTCAAGAACTCACGGATAACTTCTTTCTCATGAAACTTGATACCGATGAATGGGTCTTTGGAAATCCACTCGTTGGCAAGCGCAAGGTTGGTTATCTTCTTCAAGCACTTCATGTAGCGGATAACCGTATTCTGCTGGCATTCCTTCTCTGTTTTGAGGTAGAACTCAAAAGCACGTACCAGTTCGCCATTGACTTCCGACAATGGTAAATCCTCCTTGCCATATTTCTGTTTGATAAGTTCTGCAAGATAACGCTTGCAACTCTCGTAACGGCGAACGGTAATCAAGGCATAGTCCTTGCCGACAAGTTCACGGCATTGGTCGTTATGTTCTTGGATGGTTTGAATGAGAGTGCGGACAACCTCAGGCACTTGGTCTTGCCCGAAGAACTTTTCTTGCAACAGGCGGGCGGTGATGAACTGTCCTTGTTCCTCCAGTTCATTGAAAGTCTGATGGAGTTTGATTCTTGCGTCCTCAATATAGGCATTCAAGTCGCAGGATTTGCGGCTTTTCCCTTTGGCGCACTCCTTCGCTTGATTCCACAGGGCAGGCTCAATGCTCATGCGGATGTTGTTTTCTACTCGCGCACCGTTCACGGTGATGCGCATACACACGGAGGCTTCCCCGTTTTTCAGCAGTTTGGCTTTCTTGATGAAGAAAAGCACATTGAATGAGTTTCGTTTCATGTTCCTACAGTTTTTTCGTTGGACAAAAGTAGGAAACCATGCACGCTTTCTTGATACGCAAAATGTTGCAAATCAGATAGAAGTAACCTTATTCGGTGGAGATATGTACTCCACCTATTTTGCTCCACCTTTTGGAACACCAGCAACGGTAATATTCTGCCGCTTTTTGCATTCCTCCAAGAAACAAAAACTCCTGATTCCGTTTGGAAATCAGGAGTTTGCTGTGAATTGCTTTTCTTCTAAGTGGTGCCACCAGGAATCGAACCGGGGACACAAGGATTTTCAGTCCTTTGCTCTACCAACTGAGCTATGGCACCATTGTCTCTCGTTTGCGGTTGCAAAGGTAGGTATATTTTTTGATTCTACAAATTTTTTGCAAATTTTCTGCGAATTTCTTTTTGATTTCAAAAAAATGCTTTACCTTTGCACACGCAAAACAGAAACGGAATGTAGCGCAGTTGGTAGCGCACTACGTTCGGGACGTAGGGGTCGGGCGTTCGAGTCGCCTCATTCCGACACTGTAAAGGATAAGCCGCTAATAATCAGCGGCTTATTTTATTTCTCAAAAACCTATTTGAAGCATCGCCCAAAGTTCATTGACTGAAGCATTCCTTTCATAATTAAAATGCGCATAATTCAGCATGATACGCGTTTTCGGCGTTATATGATAAGCGCCTCCCATTGTATAGATCATCTCGGAATCAGAGACTGCCGTATCCGCTTCATAGCGCTCCAGTTTTGCCACAACCGCCCATCGGGAGGGAACGGCAAACCAGTGTCCTAACGCATAAAAACCCCGACGGTTGACCGCACCATCTTCTCCCCACAGGTATTCTCCCCTGCAAGTCAACCGGGGAGTCTGATAACAGGCACTCAGTGCCATGCGGTTACGCTTCATATTTGCATTATAAATAGTTTCTTCCCCCGTTTCATCATGTACCACCATATAGTCAGCATTCAATTTTCCAATATAGGCAGACGCACCCACCTTCAACCCCTTGACAGGCTGCACAGTAAGCCATGCGGCAAAATCCTTTGCATCATTATGATCTTTCATGCTGAGTCCGGAACCATTGTATACACCTGCCCGATATTCCAGAAAATAATCGTCGAAAGAGGTCTTGAACAACTCACCGCCCACCTGCAAACCCATATCACGGCCACCTTGGTTCCCACATACATCTCCACTGAAACCTGCCAGACGCTCAATCACACGACTGAAGTTTACCGTCTCATAAACCGAAGGTGACATCTGGTTCTCTAATGTAAAACAGGTCTTCATCCGACCTATCTTGACCTGAAAAAAAGAATACGGTTTGTAACAAGCATAGAGTTCCAGCAGCTGTGAAGTAAACAGTTCATACTGAACCATCCACGACAGTTTATCCGTGATATCCCCCGAAAGGATCAGCATCCCCAGCCTTCCAAAAAACTGATTATCCGCCTGCCTCACATCCAGGTCTTTCCTGTCCGTATAACTATAACCGAACTGACCGTAGGCAGTCAGCTTCACATGTTTACTCAAAAAGCCGTTCACTTGTCCCAATATGGATGAATTTTCCTTTTTTTCTTGTGAATACCCCTGAGGTAAAACCAAGAACAACATCCAAACAACCAATAATAAGCGCGTGTTTTTCATAATCCATTTCTCATTACCAATGTACAACTACGTTCTGAAAGCTAACAAGCTGCTAAGATATTCAAAAAGTTTAATTATCGCTTATTATCCGTACACTTTATCCATATTTCCGCTTATCTTTCATACAAGATGAATATTCATTCATCTTTATCCATCCGAAAAGCCAATAAAAAAGGCCGGTTGCCCCATTTACAGGAAGCAACCGGCCATCCTTTATCCTGTCACCAAGTTAATTATCAGAACTTATAAGCCGCTTTACGCAATTCTTTCACCGAGCCGAATGGCTTATTGGGCTTCAAATAACGACCCATGAACTTATAAATGTCCAGACGAATCTTGCTTGACTCATACGTGTCCAGCCGGTCAAAACTATGCGCACCGGGAGCTCGTTCGAATATCTTATATTCAAATTTCTTGCCTTCCGCCTTCAAGGCACGGATCATTGATTCCACCTCGACTACATTCACATCATCATCACTGGTATTGGTGTAGATGAGCAACGGATCCTTCAACTTCTCCGCATGCCACACAGGGGAACGCCGTTTATATTCCGCTATGTTATCCTTGGCAGTCTGCCCGATATGATTCTTGGCCGAGAAGATTTTGCGGTAACTGTCGCTGGCATATCCCATACGCATGATCACATCCGAAACCGGCACACCGGCGAAACCACATTTATATTGTCCTGGATAATTGAAAAGATTCATCAGCGTAATCATACCACCATGACTCCATCCCATGATCCCCACACGGTTACCATCCACAATATCAAAATTATCCACCATATAGTTACGGCTGATGTACACGTCTTCGTTTTCCAATCCACCATAATCTATATTATTATATGTTCCCGCTCCGTATCCGGTACTTCCCCGGTAATCTGCCGCTACCACAATGTATTCCTGCGCTATCAGCTCGCGGATGATATGGGCATAATAGGTGTCCATATCGGCATGTACCCCACTGTGCGGAAATACGATCAACGGATATTTCTTGTTTTCATCCACGCTTTTGGGAATAAAAATGTATGCTCTGAATTTAAGTTCGTTACCGGCGCTCATCGAAGTGGGATAAGACTCCTTCCAACGCGGCGGCCCACACAATATTACTTTATCTACATGAGCGATATCACCCACTTTCTCGTACCACAGGACATCATCAATCTTTTTCATCAGCTGGTCAAACTGATGAACGGACAACTGTGCCCGTACTATCCCGGGCATCGTACACAAGCAGCACACAAATGCCACGAATATTACCAATCTGTTTTTCATACGTATATATTTAAATAATGATTAATAGCGTGTCAATTCTTGGGATATCCCGGATTCTGTTCCATCTCAGGGCTAAAGATAAACTGGTCCTCAGGTATCGGCAACACACACTTGTAAAAATCCCAATCCACCTCTTCGTCCACACTGGGCAGATGATATCCCCCCTTACGGATGATGGTCTTACCATTCCGAAGCAAATCAAAGAAACGATGTCCTTCACCTACCAGCTCCTTGCTCCGCTCGTCCAACACACGGTCCAAGGTATAGTCAGCCATTGTCACTTCGTTATCGGGGTTACCCCGCTTCACAATCTCATTCAAATAACCAAGTCCCTGAACCGCAGCATCACCGCCCAACTTGCAACCAGCCTCAGCGGCGATCAGATACACCTCGGACAGGCGAAGGACCACATTGTTACATTCCAGCGGTGCAGTCTTCAGATCCGTCCCTCTCAGTTTGTACAACCACCATACCGTTTTTCCCGCATATTTATTCTCCTCCAGCAACTGCCCGCGCACATCCCCCGGATCAGCCAGCATCTGCTCCGCATATTTCTGAGTGACAAATCCCTTCTGATAGCCATACCAGTTCAACAAATACCCCCATGAATCCCGTCCCGGAGTATCATCCACACTATTGGCTATCTCAAAAAACGATTCTGAACCAAACTTGGCTTCCACCGACCAGGCAGCCACATATTTCTCATGCGGATAAAGAGCATAGCTTCCCGATGCATCCGCATCCTTTATCAGTTGGTCCGCCATATCAAACGCTTTCCGGTTGTCATTATGATACAGGTAAACACGGGCCAGCAACGCACGGGCCGCATACCGGTTCATACGTCCGTTATTTTTCTCTTCAGACATCAATGTGACCGCCTCTTCCAGCATTTCTATCATAAAATCGTACGCCTGAGCGACAGTGGAGCGGGGAGGATTCTCATGGATCCCCACCAGATGGTCTATCAACGGAGCACCCAGTGACGCGCCATTGTCTTTTGTATAAGGATAGCCGAAGCAACGGGTCAGGTCAAACTGGCAAAGCGCAATCACCGCCATCGTCTCGCCTTTCAAAGCATTCAACTTCTTTTCATCCCCGCTTTCAATTTTTCCTTCAGCAATGGCATTCAAAATATTCCACGCCTCACGAAGAATATAAAAAGGCCGTCCCCACAATGAACCGGCATTCAAGCTATTAGGGCGATGATTGAACATATAGCATGTATTGCATACCCCGCTTTCCTCGGAACTCTGCATATCATCTCCCTTCATATCTCCATAGGCAAACATAGCAGCCCCGTAATATCCGGACCCCGATATCAGATCATACAATCCGTTCACCGCATTATCCACATCGGTTACTGTACGGAAAGCCATCGTAGTAGGGATTTTATTGCTGGGAGCTGTATCGAAAAAATCACCACAACCGACAACGAGCAGTGAAACGAATCCTAAAATAAAAAGTATTTTCTTCATAATGGTTCTGTTTTTTTAGTGTAATTGATGATTAAAATTTAAGTTCCAGTCCGAAAGCATAAGTTTTCAACGGAGGCGTGTAGAATCCTACCACCCCACTCATTTCAGGATCATATTGGTCGTAAGCAGCCCATGTCAGCAAATTTGTACCCGAGAAATAAACACGGGCATTCCCTATTCCTAATTTCTGCAACCATGCTTTAGGAGCGTTCACCCCCAATATCAGACTTTTCAGACGGATATGATCCGTAGAATGAATGGCACGCGAAGAATTATAGTTACCCCCCTTTTTATTTCCATATACAAAACGAGGAACATCCGTTATATCACCCGGTTTCTGCCAACGGCGGCGTTGCTCGGTACTTTTATTGCTTATCACCGAATAACCATCATCTTGCAGAATATAGGACGCATTATCATACGAATAACCACCGAAACTATAGGATAGATTGAATGACAAATCAATGAATTTATAATTAAAGGTATTCATAAAACCTCCCGAGATAGTGGGCGTAATATCTTTCAGCGGAATTGGATTTGCCTTGCCGGGGTCTGTCACCGTATTTTTGGTATAACCGCCATTCTCATCCTGCCGGTTATCATAATACAAAGCACTTCCGGTTTCAGGATCCACTCCTGCAAACTCACGCAGATAAATCGTATTAAACGGATAACCTTCCTTACGCACATATCTGCCATCCACAAACCAGGGCAGATCCGCCAGTTTCAGAATCTTATTTTTATTATGGCTCAAATTAAAGGCGGTAGTCCAACTGAAATCTTTTGTCTTGATATTATTGGAACGGACTTCAAGTTCCACACCGGTATTCCGCATCTGCCCCACATTGGTCAGCAGAGAAGAGAACCCACTGATGGAATTCAATTGCTTGCTCATCAACAGATCTTTCGTTGTACGCGTGTACCAGTCCAAGGAAACATTCACACGACTGAACAAACCGATATCCAGTCCCAGATTCAATGCATAATTCTTCTCCCAAGTAAGTTCCTCATTCCCCAATGTACTTTCCCACGGAGAAGGTTTTCCATTATAAAACGCCCCTGTAGTATAAGTACTCTGATAACCATAATATGAAGAGGGAAGATTTCCGTTCACCCCATAGGAAGCACGAAGTTTCAAATCACTTAAGACTGACTTCAACGGCTGCATGAACTTCTCCTGAGAAAGCCTCCACGAACCGGACAAGGACCAGAAATTACCCCAACGGGTATCGGGAGACAGGCGGGATGATCCATCCCTGCGGAAACTGAAGCTGGCATAATATTTATCACCATAAGAATAGTTCACACTGGCCACATAGGACATCAATGCATCCTCCTGCAAAAGCTGGTCCGCATCTATCGGATCGGCTGCGTTCCCCAATGAAGTGTTGATATCCTGCCCGTAAGTTTTCTTTGCAGCATACAAATCCTCATAATCATACTTCATCACCTCGAAAGCAGCGACCGCACTGACCGAATGCCTGCCGAACGTCTTGGAATAAGTCAAATTATTCTGTGAAGTATAACGCATACGGTCAGTCATCTGCATACGTCCCCGCCCTTGATAAGTCGCTCCGTCACGTCCCTCGGGAGACTGGAAGAAAAAGTCCTTTGTCAACGAATAATCTACCGTAAACACACTGGATACCTTCAAATTATCCCAAACATTGTAAGCTATTTTAGCCGTACCCATCGCACGTACCGTCCGGGCATAATAATCATTGACCTCGGCCTCCAGCACCGGATTGTAACCGTTATTTTCACGGTAACCGCTGGCATAGGTTCCATCTTCATTATAAATAGGAGTAGAAGGTGTCAGATTCACTTTCGATGCATAAATGGCACTTCCATAGAACTTTCCTTCGGGCAAGTGAACGTTCTTTGTCCACGAGAAGGAAGCGTTCATGCCAAATTCCACCCTTTTATACTTGTTACTTGCATCCACACGCCCCGTAAAGCGCTCCATTTCCGAATTCAGGGAAACACCCGTCTGCTTGGTATATCCCAAAGAACCGATAAAACTGGAATTTTGATTGCCGGCACTGGCAGACAGATTATAATCCTGTTGATAACCTTTCTTGAACAAAGCACTCTCCCAGTCCGAATATCCCTGAGGCAAGCGTTTGGCGTACTGGTCTATATTCGCATCCGCATACCGCTGTGCCTCTTGTTCGCTTGCCCCCTTATCCAGTTGGAAATTAACCAGTCCTTCGTGAATCAATTCCCTTCTTTCCTCGCCTCCCATCAACGGACGATAGGTATAAGCGAAATCAGTGATTCCGTATTTCGCCGCCATATTGACACGAAGCTTGCCTTCCTTTCCTTTTTTAGTAGTGATCAGCACGACTCCATTAGCACCTTTCGCACCATACAATGAAGCGGATGCCGCATCTTTCAAGACGGTGATGCTCTCAATATCCGCCGGATTCAGCGTTTCAATGAACCCCATTCCTCCCGCATCGGACATACTGGTAAAGTTACTCAAGTCATAAGATGGAATAGGCACTCCGTCCAATACATACAAAGGCTCGGTAGAGGCATTCATGGAAGCGACTCCCCGCACCCGTAAAGTTGTTTTCGCACCGGGCTGCGAAGAAGTACCGGCAACCACACTGATGCCCGGTATATTCGATTCAATCATCTGCCCTACGGACACAACAGGCAATGCCTCCAGCTTTTCAGTAGTCAGCACAGAAGCCGATCCCGTATAAGTCGCCTTCTTGAAATCCCCATATCCGGTAACGACAACCTCGTCCAACGTATTGGCGTCCTCTTTCAATGTAATATGAAAATCCCCTTTTCCTTTTGTCGGAACATCTTGTGCCAGATATCCTATATAGCTCACAACCAACGAAGCGGATTCGTCCACTTCCAACGTAAACTTCCCATTAAAATCGGTGATAACCCCATTGGTACTTCTGCCTTTTTCCACAACATTGGCACCAATCAGAGGTTCTCCCATCGCATCTTTCACCACTCCGGTCACTCTTTTCTTTTTAGAGCCGGGTTGCGAGACAGTTTTCTTCTCGATGAAATAGATTTTGTTGTTCCTGATTTCAAAAGTAAGATTAGTTCCTGAAAGAAGTTTTGTCAATGCCTCCTTCAGTGTGGCATCTTTGAGCTGCATGGTTACCTTACGATTCACATCGACCAACTGGTCACTGAAAACCAAGCTCATACCGGTCTGGCTTTTAATAGACGCCAGTACTTTTTCCACTCTCTCATTCTTAAAATCTAAAGAGACTTTTTGCGACTGTGCTGAAACAGTAAAGCCAAATAAAAGGACTCCCAACAGCAGTAATGTCTTCATTTTGGCTCTTGCTTTCATTTTCATCAATAATTAGTTTGAAACAAAAGGATTTCTTATACAGGCTAACACATCACCCGGGAAAAGGTATGAGTCCGTTTTTTCATTTTTCCGAAAAAAAATAGATGCAAGTGTATTCACTCACATCTATTCCCTGTTTTCCTTTATGGTTCCCATCATTTAGAGTTCACTTCAAACAGACCGTCCCCCACCTCCGTGAAACAGATATTGGAAACAGTCTCCAAATCATAGAGTACATCCGACGCGTTGACTTTTCCTGTTGACAAAGTAAACCTGTTCTTCAATACCGTAGAGTCCTTCACCATAAAATGAACGTCATAATGTCTTTCCATCACCTTTAGAATCTCATTGAGCGGAGTCAGATAAAAATTAAGGCTGTTGGAGCGCCATGCCGAAATCTGCTCCATATTATCCGGACGGGAAATCAGGCATTTTCCCGAGTGACGGTTATATTCCGCACGCTCCCCCGGAACAAGCCTGTACTCCTTCGCATTATGATCTCTGAAAAGAATGCCTCCTTCATCCAAGGTTATCCAGATATTGGGTTCGGCAGCATACGCCTTTACATTAAATCTGGTCCCGGTCACTCTCACTTCCACTCCTTGCAAATCCACCTTAAAAGGGCGGTTCTCATCTCTGGCAACATTAAAATACCCTTCCCCCCAAAGCTCCACCGTACGGTTGAACAATCCAAACTGTCTGGGATACCTCAAACGGGAATCCGAGTTCAAGTGCACAATACTGCCATCCTGCAAAACCACCCGTATCTGTTCACCATAAGGAACATTTATTTCAGCATACTCCGTTTCCGAGAAAATCCCCGTCCGGTTCGCCAAAAACAACAAGGAGACGCTTAAGAAAACAAACGGCAACAGTACAGCCGCCACCCACATCCACTTACGGCCGGCCGGCCTTCTTTCACGCTCACGTTTTATCTCACTCATAAACCGCTGTTTCATCTTCATGCCGCGAATAGAAGGAGGCCGGACATCTTCCGGCACCTCTTCTGCAAGCTCTTCCATCTCGCGGTCCAATCGTCCGGACAAGTACTTACGCCCTTCTTCCGTAACGAACCAGCCGGCAACTCTCCGAGCTTCTTCAGGAGCAGCTTTGTTGTCAAGTACTTTATCTATCACCGATTCATCTATCTTCATAATCTATTTTTTTCGTATATTTATAATAACACCCCACTCCGATAAAAGTATGAGTACATTTCAGTCTATTAAATAAATCCATATTACAGGAAACCACATAATCAAAGATTCAATCTCGTTACGAAGCGCCTTTATAGCCTGTGTGTAATGAGATTTCACTGTAGGGACAGTGATGCCCATCCTGTCGGCAATCTCTTGATTGGATAACCCATATTCTATTTTCAACAAGCAGATTTTTTGTTTCTGAGGAGGAAGTTTGTCAATGGCAACCCGCAAGTATTTTCTGAGTTCACCCTGTTCAAACCGGGTTAAAAAAGCATCTTCGTCCTCATCATTCACCTGTTGGGCCATTTCATACAACTTCTCGAATACCAGACTGCGATGCCTCAATTCATTCAGTATATAATTCTTCAAAATAGTAAATAACAAACTGCGGATACCCGACTCAAAACTAAAAGTTTCCCTCTGTTCCCACAATTTCATGAAAAGATACTGAACTGCATCCTCCGCCTCTTCTTCCGATTTCAAAAAACGATAGGCTATGGTGTACAATAACCGATGATAGCGATCAAAGACAGCGGCAAAGGCATACTCTTTACCACGGCGAAGATCGTCATATAATTTCTGGTCAAAATCCGGATATTGATTCATAATAAATGCTTTTCCCAAGTTTTCTTAAAAGGCCAACTTATCACAAAGATAGCACAAATGTAGATATCTTTTGTTAGATTTCTCAAAAAAACAGCTCATTTTGTTTTTGATTTCTAAAACTTCTCACACAAGAAGACAAATATCACACACAAAGACATCGATCCAACATCTATAAACAAAGTACATACTGAGAATATCATTACTGTGGGGGAGCACAATCGTGACCGGCCTCTGATTTCATCGAAAGGAACAGGTTCATGTGCTTTGGTTTCCGCACTATCTGCAAGGATTTCTTTATCGGTACTATTACGTCCGTTGATCATCGTCCAATAACGGTAAAAGGCGGACCACCATGATCCGGACTTAAAATTTCTGTCTTTTCCATTTTCATTTTGTTTATGGACACGAAGATACGACAGACGGGCCAAGAAAAAGTTGATTCTTGTAGGTTGTTGTAGGTTATAGTTGATTATTGTAGATTTGCGCAGGTTAACGTAATTCAGAAGAACGGGGCTGTCTTCAGAATAAAAAAGATATTCCGGCACGGAAACAAAGTCGGATTTGGAGGAGGGTATATATATAAATATATACCTCCCCCAAGATATAAAACCCGAATCTCTCTGATATAAAACTTAAGCCCGAAAGATTATATATCTTACAAGTGTAACATATATAACGATGACACCTGAAGATCTATCATGTGTCACGGCATCTTCTATGAATTAAGATCATGATCCAACCGGCCAAGTATCATTCATCTGTAGAAAAGAAAATTGCCTTCATCATTCATAAAGACGAATAATGAAGGCAATACACTAAATTATATACAATCAATCCCCGATCATTCAGCTACAACTTCAATTACACGACTGTTGAGTTGCTGTGTAGTAAACAGATTCAATCCTACATTCATCAAGAATTCTCCGGAGAAGACCTCACCATTGCCCGATAAAGAAGAGTTGGCTCCGGGCATCAGGTTGATTTCTTTCACACGATACATTTTGTCCGCATCAAGCCCCTGCAAACGCACCGGCAATGTTTTTTCCGCATACCGGGGATGAATATCGAAAGCAAATACCACTGCTTTATCCTTATCTTTGCCCACATACATAGTGGAGGTATGATTACTGCCATAAGGAGATACCAAACGGTACATATCGCCTTCCAAGACAACTGGTTTCAAACGGTTATAATTCTGTACGGCAGCACGGCAATAAGCCTCATCATCCTTACTCATGTCCGCTAATTTTATATCAAAGCCGAGTTTACACATCATAGCCACATCCGTACGGAATTTCACACTGCTATTCTTATTCCAGGTCGTTACGTGCGCACACATTGTCTTGGCCGGGAACACCTGTGAGAATCCCCACTGAATAAATAAGCGTTCAATAGGATCGGTATTATCACTAGGCCAGAATTCTGTAAAATATTTCAAGGCCTCATAGTCCGAACGTCCACCACCACCGGAACAAAGCATCATCGGCAGATTAGGATATTTTGCTTTCACACGTTCCAATACATTATACAGGCCACGCACATAATCAATATATAAATGTGACTGCTTGTCTTTCAAGTAAACAGAATAAATATTTGTAATAGGGCTATTGCAATCCCATTTAAAGAAGGCGATATCAGGATATTTTGTCATCAAATTATCCACGACTCCGAATACATAATCCTGCACTTTCGGGTTGCTCAAATCCAGTACCAACTGGTTACGAAAATAATACTCGTCACGATTCGGAAGATGGATCACCCAGTCTTTATGCTTCTCGTACAACTCGCTTTTGGGATTCACCATTTCCGGTTCAATCCAAATACCGAACTTTATACCTTTTTTTCTGGCAGCTTCCGTCAGATAACCAATACCATGAGGAAGCTTATCAGCCGTTTCATCCCAGTCGCCTAACCCTTGATGATCACCACTGCGCGGATACTTGTTGGCAAACCAACCATCATCCAACAAAAACATATCCACACCCAGTTCTACCGCATCATCCATCAGCTTCACCAATTTCGCTTCATCAAAATCAAAATAGGTGGCTTCCCAGTTATTCAACAAAGTCATACGAGTCTGGTTCCCATCCTTTACCTGATACTTACGGGCCCAATCATGGAAATTACGGCTAGCCTGTCCTTTGCCTGTAAAACTGTAAGTAAAATAAAAATCGGGAGTACGGAAGATTTCATTCGGTTTCAGACTATATTCCGAAGCATACGGATTAATACCCGAAATAACACGCAGTTCGTTCTTATTATCTACTTCGAATACAAAACTGAAATTACCCGTCCATCCTAATGTTCCGACTAACACTTCACCTTGGTTCTCTTCTGACTTTCCGTCCAATGCAAGTTGGAAGAAAGGAGAGCAGAACATATTGGCACGTGCTCCCAACTTGGTATCAATCGTTTTCTTGCCAAATTCCAAAGGCTGTTCCTTCACATGCGCCTCACTGGCCCAGTCTCCCGAGAATTCAGTCAGGAAATAGTTGTCACGATTCAAATGCAACATGGAAGACGCATACTTATGAAGCTGCACAGGTTTCTTTTCCTGATGACTGATTTCAGTGAAAGTCTTTATCAGATTTTCTTTCTGGTAAGCCACATAATGAAGTTTTACAGTGACAGGATATTTATCATCCTGCATGGTAATCACCACTTCATCTACCCCCGGCGACACTTGATTCCGAGTATGAGATACATATTTTAATAAAGTAGAAGGATTGCCGTCATTATGCACTACATGAATAGCCGGTTCAAAATAATCTTCCATGCCATGAGTAAGATATGCTTCGCTGCCCTGTGGCAAGTGGACAATATCTGTAGCATGATTCAACTTCTTTCCCAAATAACTTTGATATAGACGTCCGTTATCACCAACCCGGTAAATAAGGTCTACATTTTCTGTACTAATTTTGATGACTGGCTTATCCGCCGCTTTTAACATAAATGACATGCATAAAAAACATATCAAGAAGAGCAATCTTTCTTTCATGGTATTATTTATCGATTAAAATTATAGTGCAAAGATAGGGAGAGAACCTCAAAAATTCCGACTCAAATGCGCCATAAAATAAGAAAATTGACGATTATAGCCTCAAAACCATCGAAATCAGGCCTGTATTGTAGGTAAAGTCGAGGAAGTCTGCTATCTTTGTTATCCAATTCTAATACATGGATATATGCCACGAATTAAAGAGGGATTTAAAGGAGAACGCGCCATCGTGCTCCCAACTTTTCTGATTGAAGAATTAAAGCAAGATCCGCTAGGCAGAGAACTTTACATTACAGATATAGGATATTATCCTCATGCCTGTTTTCATTACCGGAAACGTGACACCGAGGAAGCGACCGAGTTCATCCTCATTTACTGTATGGAGGGAGAAGGGTGGTTCGAGTTAGACAAACATCGATATGCAGTTACCGCCAACCAATTTTTCATTCTACCCGAACATCAGGCACATGCTTATGGCAGTAATGAGAAAAATCCCTGGACTATTTACTGGATCCATTTCAATGGAACAAAAGCTGCATTTTTCAGTGCCGGTTTTGACCGTCCGAAAAACATCACTCCACAAGAGGATTCACGAATCAAAGAACGATTAGTACTCTTCGAAGAAATCTACTCGTCCATCAGCTCCGGATATAGCAAGAATTATATGCTTTATGCCACTACCAGTCTTTTCCATTTTTTAGGTTCCATGAAGTTTATTGGTGAATATCGGGATTGCGGTTCCATGCGCAATGGTTGCAGAAGCAAGGATGTGGTGCAAATAGCGATTCATTTCATGCAAGAAAATTTGAGCAAAACCATTCGTCTGGCAGATATCGCTGCGGAAGTAAACCTCTCGGTTTCCTATTTCTCTAATCTGTTTGAAGAAAAGACAGGCTCCTCTCCTCTTCGATATCTTACCTATCTCAGAATACAGGAAGCCTGTCATTACCTGGATTTTACCAACCTGAAAATTAACCAAATAAGTCCCTTGGTAGGCTATGAGGATTCTCTTTATTTCTCCCGGTTATTCACTAAGACGATGGGAGTGCCTCCATCAGCTTACAAAGAGAAGAAAAAAGGTTAAGACTTACGCCATCTACCAACAGTCGGTCCGGAAAGGAGCAACCGGGAGGCCGTTCTCTCCGTACAAATTACAATCCGGATTATCCGCCCAGCCATAACGTACAGCAAGAGGGATAGAAACTTCAGGAGAAAAAACTATAATTTTCCCATTCTGGACCATCGCCTCTGCCGGATAAAACACACGGTCCGGCCCTGCAATGGTAAAGCCTTTTAAAGTTGTACCTTTAATCTGAAATCCATCTTGCTTTTGTCCGAAATCCAATTCCATTTTATCCCCTTTGATTCTATAATTCCGGAATACAGGAGCCGAACCGGAAACATTTTTTCCATAACTACCGGCCAGGGCAACCAAGGCCAAACGGCGTCCCACCTCTTGCTTATTCTTAGGATGAATGTCATCAGCCAAACCAATATCAATGGTCACAGCCATACCAACTTGGTCAAGTTTTAATGCTTTAGTTTGTGCTTCACGCAAAGCCGCCCATTCGGAATCCGGCTGTATTTCCTTGGATTCCATAAAATTAGCCAATTGTACAAAATAAAAGGGGAAATCACTCCGCCATTGCCGGCGCCAATCCGTAATGAGAGCAGGAAACAAATCCCCATATTGTTCCGGACGGCCTACATTGGCTTCACCTTGATACCATATTACTCCTTTAATGGGAAAAGCAGTCCATGGTTTGACCATCGCATTGAACAGTACCGTAGGATAACTGGAACTTTGAACGGGAGAAACCGGTGCGGGTGGAAACCCTTTTAAAGAAAGGCCGATACGATATTTCCAATCTCCGGCCAAACTGATCCGCTTTCCATCAGCTTCTACATAAAGTTCCTCTGCCTTGCCATGAATACCGCCCTCTCCACCAAAATCAGAAACACGAACAGCAAGAACCGCCTTACCAGCCTTCACTAATTTTGCAGGAATGGTATAAGTACGCGGTGTCATATAACCTGCCCCCCGGGCAATCTCCACCCCATTAAAATAAGTGATGTCTTCATCATCAATCATCCCCAAATTTAACTTTAACGGTTTGCCAATCCATTCTACCGGGATTTCAAAGCTACGACGGAACCATACAACTCCATCAAAATCTTTCAAACCATTCCTTTCCCAGTAACCGGGAAGACACATATCCTGCCATTGTTCTTCTGACAAGTCCGGTGCAATCCAGCAAGGCTTATCTTCCTCCATTCCCTTGTCTTCCTTAGAAAAAAGAGATTGCCACTCGGAGCGCTCTTGATTATAGGCCTTTTCCATACGAACAGGGTCAAAATCCAATTGTTCCATCTTAGCCAACTCCTCATGAAAGCCCAGTACCTGTTTCAATGTTTCATAGCTGGTCCACGCTTCAGCAGGTGTTCCTCCCCATGTACAGTCAATCACTCCTACAGGAACATTTAACTCCTTCCATAATGAACGGGCATAAAAATAAGCGAGCGAAGAGAATTCAGGAATTGTGGCGGAAGAACATTCCTGCCATCCTCCCATCGTAGCCTCCACATCACTCAACGGAGTTACTGAAGTATTTTTCTTCACTTGGAACAAACGGATAGAAGGATAATTCGCCTCCGCTATCTCCTGCTCATAATTCATGACTTTCCCCCAACCCGCAACAGGCATCTCCATATTAGACTGGCCGGAACAAAACCATACCTCTCCCACCATTACATTTTTTAATTGCAATTTCTTACCATCCGTAAATGTCAACGTATAAGGCCCTCCTGCAGCAGGAGTAGGCACAGACAAAGTCCAATAACCATCCTTATTCACCGGAGTCACATACACTTCATTATTCCAGCCTGTAGTTACTTTTAAGGTTTTACCCAACGCCGCCTTACCATGAAAAGTAACCTTCGTATTTTGCTGAAGAACCATATTGTCCGTAAAATAAGCGGGCAAGACCACCTTGGCGTAAGAAATACACGTCAGGCTGAAAAAAGAAAGAAAAAACAAGATGCTTCTCATATAAAATAGTTGTAAATTAACAAGAAAATATATACATACCAGTACTAACAATACGATCACATGGCTTGCCTTCTTGTTATCAGAAAAGAAATAACAAGAAGACAAGCACATTTATTTTCAGTTTATAGTAATTGTTTTCTTAAAGCGTATATCATCTGAGGCGGCTCCTATCTGAATTTCAAAGTCCCCAGGTTCTACCACTTCCTCCATTTTTGCATTATACAGAGCTAATTCTGCGATTGGCAAAGAAAGCTCCACACATTGACTTTCGCCCGGCTTGACCAGAACTTTTTGAAATGCCTTTAACTGTTGGATGGGAGTAGCCACCGTGCTTACTTTATCACGTACATAAAGCTGCACAACCTCCTTGCCATCGCACCTACCCGTATTCTTGATCGTAACGGATACTTTCAATGTATCACTTGCAACCAATAACGTATCACTCAGTGCACAATCCACATAATCAAACGTAGTATAACTTTTTCCATGTCCAAAGTTCCATAAAGGTTCCGGTTTATCAAAGATATAATGACCTTTAGGTTCTTCAGGAGTACCCGGCTGGTCAAAAGGTTCTTCACGATCTGTCACGAAATGATTATAAAAACAAGGAGTATTACCTGTGCTACGCGGGAAAGATACATTCAACTTACCCGACGGATTCACCTTTCCAAGCAAAATATCTGCCAATGTACATCCTTGCTGCTCACCTGCATACCATTGCACCAACACTGCATCAGCATTTTCTTTCACCCAAGGCATAGCAAGCGGTTTACCCGCAATCAGAACGACAATCATAGGCTTGCCCGTTTTCTTTATCTCCTTCAACAGCTCCTCCTGCACCCCAGGAAGTTCCAATGAGGAAAGATCAAATCCTTCACCTGCCGTAGAATATTTAGGACTTCTTCCCAGATAAGTGCTTCGTGTACCTACCGCCACCACAGCTATATCACTGTTACGGACAACTTCCACAGCTTCGGCAATATGTGATTTGTCCTGGCTCCACCAATCACATCCTTCAGCATGACGGATCATTATTTTATCACCTGCACTTTCCTGCAATCCTTGCAACAAACTGACTGCTTCTTTAGTATCCCCCATCGTCCAAGCGTAATCGCCCAACACGGCTTGATTACTGTTAGGCCCCACCACTGCAACAGACTTGTATTTATTCAAGTCTAAAGGAAGAATATCATTTCTGTTTTCCAATAATACGGCACTCTCGTCAGCTACTTTCTTAGCCAATGCCACCTTTTCAGCATTGCGAACGACCTTCTTCACCAGTTTAGGATCACCATAAGTTTCATCAAATAAGCCCAATTCAAACTTCACCGTCAATATTCTGCGCACAGCCTGATCTATATATGCAACATCAAGCCTTCCCTCCTCAACTTGTTTTTCCAATGTTTCGTAAGTCGAATCAATGTTCAAGTCCACTCCGGCCATTAATGCCATACGCGCAGCCTCCTCACGGCAGCCTGCCGCATGATGAAAAGTCATCAGACGCTCCACCGAACCCCAGTCAGAATAAGTGTATCCTTTAAAGCCCAGTTCTCCCCGAAGAATATCAGTCATATAATAAGAAGAACCTGTAACCGGCACTCCATCATACGCACTGTAGCAAGTCATCACCGCCCACGGAGAAGTTTCCCTTATAGCTTTACGGAACGGATAAAGATAGAGACTACGCAATTCACGTTCTCCTCCACTTACTCCCGCACAATTCAAGCCTCCAGACGGAGTGCCATGGGCTACAAAATGCTTGGGCATACAAGTAATTCTGTGTTTTTGATACCCTTTGATAAACGCCACTCCCATTTCCGCTATCAGATAAGGGTCTTCTCCGTATGTTTCTTCAATACGTCCCCAGCGTAACTCGCGGGCAATGTCAAAAACCGGAGAAAGAATTTGATGAATACCTATCGCCTTAGCCTCTTCGCCAGCCGCCTCAGTCATTTGTTGTATTAATTCAGGATTGAAAGTGCTTCCCTGCGCCAAAGCATGAGGAAACAGCGTACAATTATTCTGAATAATACCCTGTATGCCCTCAGCAGAAGTCAACAACGGAATTCCCAAACGAGTCTTAGTACGCATATAATGCTGTAATTCTTTATACATCACGGCGCAATCATAAGCAGACATACTCATTTCATGAGTTGTCCCATAACTTTCCCCCGCGAAGATCCGGTCAATCTCATCCAACCGGCCAGACGCACGATTCTGCAATTGCAATACCTTTTCGTGCAATGTCATTCTAGACATAAGGTCGTCTACACGCTTCTCTATTGGGGCTGTCCTGTCTTTATAGAGAGGGGTGTCATCTCCAGCCCAAGCTGAAGATGATACACTCATCACTATCCCCATACAGAACAGAATAAATTTATTAGTACACATACTAATCTGAATTATTTGTTATTATAAGGAGTTACCACTAACTTATATTTGTCGCCCTGCAACAAATTCTCATCAAATGTAATGCTCAAATTCTTTGTTTCTCCTGGCATCAACGTAAAATAGTTGTCATTCATCAATGCCGGCAGAATGCGTTCGCCATCCGAAGTACGAACAGCCTGCACATGTACAGCAAAAGCTACTCCCTTAGCCGATTTCGGAAGTGTTATGACCGCTTGTATCTCCGCCTCACCATTCTTACGAATTAACTTGGAAGAAGTTTTCAGTTCAGCTTTTGGCAAAGTATTCAAAGCCGTAAAGTCCAGACGGTCGTTGCCACGCCAGTAATTGTTTTCTGACACGATCTTTCCCGATTTATCTTTCAACGTCAGGCGGATAAAATGTACATCACTCAAACCCTCACTAGGCTGTGTTCCACCCAATACATCAAAGCTCCATAATGAGTAACCAAACCACCAACCTAGTTCAATACCAAACATACGTACATAGCGGGCATCGACTTCGGGGAAAGTAATTACTTCCAAGCCCTCACGTCCCTCAGAAGTTTTATAGACCTCCATCCAATTTTCCGCATCGTTAGATACTTGTATCTTATAAGACTTACCGTATGCAGCCTCAAAATTTAATCGCACTCCACCTACAGGCTGTACACTGCCAAGGTCTACATATATCCATTCATTATCTGCTTTTTTAGCCCCCCAGCGAGTATCATCTTTTCCATCCACAACATACGAAGGGTCACCTGTAGAAGTAGAAGAAGCCACGACACGCTTGCCTAATGAAAGATTAGGACGTTCACAATTCAAACCAAGCACAAAACACCGCGCTGTAGTATTGGGATAAGAAGTAACCAACTGACTTTGAGAATAACGCCGTACAGGCTTGCCATCCAAATTATAGATAACAGCTTCGGCGGTCAATCCATCAAAAGTCTGTGTCGTTGTGTTTACAACTTTCACTTCCTCCGTTGCTGGATTCCAATAAATATGCAATGGTTCACAAGCAGATTTACATCCCCAATAAGCTCCTGTCAAATCATAATAATAATCATAAGTTTGCCATACCATCGAGGGATAAGCAGATTGCCCCATCCAAGTCATAATGCCCGAAGCATCTTCCCAAATATGATCCAACCAGCCCTCATACATCGCTTTATTCGATTCCAAATTCACCAATTGAGCTTTCCGACAGAAATCCTCCGCATTTTCAGCCTTACCATATCCTTTATCAATAGAAGCAACATAGTGATCCGGACGAGCATTGCCTGCATTGGAGCCAAAATAATGTTTGTTCCACATCTCGTTACGAGGCCACCAATCAGACTCAGGCATAAATTTTTTAAAGCTTTCAAAAGTAGGCACCACCGCCGTACCTATTTCAGTGCGGAACCCCCAGCCACGTTTTCCATCACCACCCGAAGAAGGATCTGGATAATTTAAGAAATAATAGCGCGGGTCAAAAGCTCCCCAATAACCACTTCCGCTCAAGCCCCCTGTATTAGAACAAGCTTGAAAATAACGGTCACCGCCATCAAATGTTTTAATATTCACATCCATCCACCCCTGAATAGGCTGTTCAGGATAAGCTTCATTATCTCCACACCATACGGCAATACAAGGATGATTGCGTACACGTTTTATCTTTTCTACTACATTATTATTAAATACATTCAAATCATAAGGCAGATTCGGATTGGAATTAATCCAAAAATCGTCCCATACCATAAGTCCATATTTATCACAATATTCGTAGAACTCTTCATCCGTAACCGAACCTAACCAGTTGCGTATCATATTGAAGTTCATCTCTTTATGAAGGCGGATTTTAGTCTCATATTCATTACCACGACACCGAAGCATATATTCAGACATTCCCCAATTAGCTCCTTTCACAAATACACGCATTCCATTGATGGAAAGGTGAAAGACTCCTCCTTCCCAATCATATGTGTACTTCTTGATACCAAATGTCAATTCCTTTGTTTCAGAAACTTCACCATCAGCCAGCACCTCCAGCTTACAAGTATAAAGATTCGGCTCACCATATCCATTGGGCCACCACAATTGGGGACGCGCGATACTGAGTTGTGGGAAATAACGTTTGTCAAATTTCAATGTAGAAAAGCGGTTAGCTTCCACTTCCACCTCTTTCTCGAAAGTTATGTCACCCGGAAGAATCGTACCACGCACTACAAACTTACTTTTCTTTGAAGAATTATTCTTCACTTCCATCTCTACACTCACATCCGCACGTGCATTAGTAGGCAAATCTGTACGTATCCAAGGATCCCGCATTGTAGCTTTTCCCGTATTGGAAAGAAAGACTTTATCAGTAATACCACTATTCAGTCCAGGTACATACGGCATCCAGTCCCAACCACCACTGGAAAGATAAGTAGGGCTTCCCTGATTAGCCAATGGAGTATCTGGCATGTGCACCAACACAGCCAGCACATTTTTGGCATCACGTTTGGCTATTCGGGTCACATCAAAACGCCCACGATGCATAAAACCATCCAAACGTCCCAAGAAAACACCATTCATGTATATATCAGCACGACGATTCACACCATTAAAATTCAGCCATATCAAGTCTTTAGTAAAATCAGCAGGAATATCAAACGTAGTACGATACCAGAAACTACGATCATATTTTTCACGACTCACCTGATGAATATTATCTCCAAAATTAGGATCCTTTTCTAATCCTGCCACCACATACGAGTTAAAAGCTGTTCCAGGCACAACAGCATCTACCCATTTCGAAGCATCAAGCCCCGTACTACACAGCACTGCCCCATCTCCATTCACTTCTGCCTGCGGTTTCAGTTTCCATACAGTTTGCGGATTATCCGAATGTAAATAAATCGTTTGCTGTGCTTGCAGCCCTGTCATACAGGCTGCAAGCGCAAATGATGCAATTATTTTTTTGAATTCTATCATATTTTCTATATGCCTATGATTAAACCTTCTTTTAATATCCCGGATTCTGATCCTCAGGAGTTAATGCTGAGTTATTATTAATTTCTGAATCAGGAATAGGATAACGCATGTGATAGTCTTCAATTGTTCCAGATTCTTTTGCCCAGCGGTTGCGTTCTTTTATCAATTTTACAAACTGACCCGTTCTGATAAGATCCATACGTCTCCAACCTTCAAAGCAAAGTTCACGTAAACGCTCATTCAAGATTTCAGTTCTAAATTGTTCCTTAGAGAAGCCAGTCCATTTCTTATCAGCAGGTAAATTCCCTCCCCAGGCACGTGTACGGACATCATTCACTATTTTCATCGCTTCTTCCGTTTTTCCTGTTTCATTCAGACATTCTGCCAAACAAAGCAATACATCAGCAAAACGAATCATCGGATAATTCTTTCCCACACGATAATAGCTTCTATTAGGTACATTAGGAAAATCTGGAGCAAAACGGTCAACACGTCTATCTTCCCATTTCTTTATATGTGGATCCAGTTCATCAATAGCATCTGTAGGAACTGTATATTTCTTTCCATCATACTCCCATTCATAGCGCAAATTGACATTTCTGCGCAAATCGCCTTCTTCCCAAACGCCACCATCTTCTTGCATGCTATACATATAAACAGTAGGCATAATAACATCCCATCCGCCCAAATAGCATTCTTCTGAATAACCGGCCTGTCCTAAGGTTTTGGAACCCATATCCCATTGCCATCCGCTTCTTCCATTATCATTTGGCTCATAATCAATTTCATAAACTGATTCCGGCGAATTGAATTCCAATGTTCCCCATTCATCAAACAAGGTGCCATAGTCAGGTTCCAACGAATAACGTCCATCATTAATTTCTTCAAAATAACCAATAGCTTTCTCAAAATCACGATAGCCGCTTTCTACTTGTGCGTACATGTGAAGCTTTCCCAACATAGCCAGAGCAGAGCCTTTAGTGGCACGCGGACCTGTTTGCCTACCACTAGCCAAATTCTGAGAAGCGTAAGTAAAATCATCAAAAATTTGTCCCCAGACTTCAGGCAATGGTCTTCTTGTGTACTCTATATCAGTCTGTTCAAGAGAAGGGAAATCCACAATAGGTACTTCTCCCCAATGCATAGCCAGCTCAAACATAGACATAGCACGCATAAAACAAGCATTAGCCTTTAATTCTCTGATTTTTTGCATTGTCGCCTCATCTCCTCCTTTTTCTTCCAAACCGGTAAGACCACAAATAGCCAATGAAGAAGTATTGATAATGGGCCACTTACTTTTCCACATTGCTGATATCTTATCAAGCGAGCTATTAAGCTGACCATTGTAATAATCAAATCCAGGCTGGCTGGAATAAGTAATCATTTCTTTAATGCCTTGTTGAGCTTCATCCGTACCAATCATATAGAAAGTAAAACCTTCTCTAGCCACTTTGGAATTACGGAAACTAACATATAGGCCATCTACGGTAGGCTCCAGTCTGTTCAAATCTGAATAAATCTGATTAGCAGTCAAAGCACTTTGCGGTTCCTTATCCAAGAAATCCTGGCAGGAAGTTGTACCTAGCAAGCACAGGGATGAGACTAATAATGTATGTATTGTTTTCATAGATTTCATTTTACATAAACGTTATTGAATTATTTATAAACTGTTCTTTCTTCAGAGAATGCTTAGAAACTTACATTCAAGCCAAATACGAACATCCTTGTAGGAGGATACCAGTCACCGGTTTCCGGATCATATCCTTTATACGGAGTCCAACAAAAGACATTGGAAGCCGTAGTATAGAATCTCACATTATCCAATTTCATTGTATTAACCAATTTCTTAGGAAGTGTATAAGCCAAAGTCATTGTTGACAAACGCAAGTAAGAAGCATCTTGTACGGAAAAGTCCATTTGTCCGGCATTAAACGTATTATAAGAAGGAGCTCCATCATTTCCGTCATGCAACATCGGGCGTGGGAACTTTGCATCCGTATTTTCAGGTGTCCAGCGATCCAGTAAATCCACTGAAGCCAGAGAACGTCCCACACTTCCAACCAATGTTTCATACATGTAGCTCAGTTTCTTTGCACCATAAGAATAATTAAATACAAGATTCAACGAAAGACCCTTCCAACTAAGATCTGTACTGAAACCACCATAAAATTTAGGGTCAGGAGAACCTACTATTACCCGGTCGTATTCATCATTAATCTTTCCATCAGGCTTACCATCAGGACCTGAGACATCCAACGGATACAAATCACCCGGATTCACCTGTCTTCCCTGCCAATCTATTTGATTCAAACGATCCATGTCAGCAACCTGAGCGATGCCACCTGTGCGCCATATATAAATAGTATTACGCGATTCACCCAAGAAAAGGTTACCTTCTTTTTGCAAATTATGATCCCCATCGTATTTCTTGATAAACTGCACTCCATCACCATACAACTTAGTCACCTCATTACGGTCTCTCGAGAAATTAGCAGAAATGTTCCATTCCCAATCCTTGGTTCTTAGCGCATTCACATCTACAGTAAATTCAACACCCTGATTTTTAATTTCACCAATATTCTCTATTGACGTACTAAAGCCTGTTGTTTCTGCCAGATTTCTCGTCAGCAACAAATTATCATTAACGATATGGAAATAGTCTGCTGACAGTTTGATACGATTATTCAAAAATGCCATATCTACTCCAATATTAAACTGACGCTGCCCTTCCCAAGTAATATCCGATGTACCTCGTTTAGAATCTGGCACATAAGTAGTACTGCCTGTAGAAACGTTCGGTCTATATAAAGTCAAGAAAGCAAAGTTGTCAATTTCCTGGTTACCAACGACACCATATCCAGCACGCAGTTTCAACTGATCAAAAATAGTTTGTTTTTGCATAAAATTTTCTTCAGCAATATTCCATGCAGCAGAAAAAGAAGGGAATAACCCCCATCTATGTCCTTGGGCAAATTTAGAAGAACCATCATAACGGGCTGTTACAGTTAAATAATACTTACTTGCATACGTATAATTAGCACGCAAGAAGTAAGACATCAATGAAGAAGAATAGAAATCAGAACCTAATTGTCTGTCAGCTAGCTTCTCTGATGCTCCAATGTTATGATAACCAAACAAATTAGAATCAAAGCCACGTCCTATAGCGTTGGTGTAATTACGTGAAATATTAGAAGCACTTGTACCTAACACAGCATTGACACGATGAACATCTGCTAAAGTTGTATCATAAGAAACTGTATTGTCCCACTGCCAGGTCACCACATTGTCTCTGTTATGGGAAGCTTGTCCCTTATTAGAATAACGAATCGCCTGTTGAATATCATTGGGTTGATATCTAAATGTTTGCTCATCCAAATAATTCATTGAAAAAGTAGTACGGAAGTTCAATCCTTTAACAGGATTAACATTCAAAAAGTTAGAACTAATGATACGATTTCTTATTCGATCATTTTCAATACGCATAGTACCTAATGGATTAAAGTAGTTTTCATCAACATAGCCACCATAATTCAATGTCAATAAGTCATAATCAATTGGTAACATCGGATTGGCTCCACGGGCTTTATCGAAAACTTCATCACCATCACCAAGCTGTGATTCAGTACGTACATACGAAGTATTGGTTCCTACTTTTAACCAAGGCTTAACATTATATTCCGCATTAATACGGCCTGAAATATTCTTATTATTCAAATTTCTCACCATACCTTGTTGATTGGCATAATTCAAACTAAGGAAGAAAGAGCCTTTTTCACTTCCACCTGAAAAACTCAATGAATGATTATGCTCAATAGCGTTACGTGTCACCTCATCCATCCAATCATAGTCTTGAAAAGAAGGGTCATTATAAGCATCTATTTCATATTGGCCAAATACATAGCCACCGCCCCCTAATGGATTATAAGGAGTCATAATACGATTTTGCAGATTTGCATTAATCTCAGCTTCTGTTGCATTGGGATGACGAGCCGCAAAGCTATTCATGGCAGCATCTCTACGAAGTTCAAACAATTGCTTAGAGTTCATCGTCTCGGGCATATTGGCATACGAGCGAACGCCAATCCATCCATCATAACTCACCTTACCTTCTCCCTTAGCACCTTTCTTGGTTGTAATCAAGATAACACCATTTGCCGCACGTGATCCATACAATGCTGTAGCCGATGCATCTTTCAATACTTCAATAGAAGAGACATCATTCAGATTAACAGAATTAAAACCGCCACCATAATTATCCATCACCAAACCGTCCACTACATAAATCGGATCAGTAGAACCGTTAATCGTATTGATACCTCTTACCTTAATAGAAGAGTTATCACCTGGTTTTGCTGCCGTATTAATCAACACACCAGCCACACGTCCTTGTAACGCTTGATTAATATCAGTCACCGGTTTTTCTTTCAATACCTCAGAACTAACACTGCCTACAGCTCCTGTCAAATCACTCTTCTTCATCGAAGTACCTACAACAACCACTTCGTCTAATGTTTCAGTATCTTCCGCCATCACCACTTTGACAGGTTGGTTACCCATCACTTTTACATCTTGGGCAACATATCCTATATAAGAAATATGTAATGTTCCCCCCTTCTGAACTGATAATGTAAATTTACCATCAAAATCGGTAATAGTCCCATTGGTTGTACCTTTTACCACTACACTTGCACCAATGATAGGTTCGGATGTAACATCCACCACCTGTCCTGTAACCGTTATGTTCTGTGCCAACATATTGCAGCAACAAAACATGATAAGGATTAAATTAATAAGCCTAATTCTTTTCATAATTTGTAAATTTAAGTACGATTTAAAGTTTATATTGGTTTATTCTTCCATTTTGAAAATTGCGACATCACATGCAGGAACCGTTACTTCCAGGTTAGTCTTAGCAGTACTTTCAATGCCACTCCATAATTCTTTCAACTTATATTCCTTTGACGAATCCAACCCCAGACGCTCTAAAGCTGTAGTCATCTTCAACTCTTGATCCATATAGTTGAACACCGCATAATAAGCCTTACCATCCTTATCCATGCGTACAAACTGATTTTCTGACTTTTCACCATTCCCATCTACAGGATGAAAAGATTCCCCATTGGCTATGGCATTGATCTCGGCATTCGTCAAATATTTCATCGCCTTCTCTTTCACCTCTTTAGAACCGCCTTTGCTGAAATCATCTCCAGCAATGAAAATTCCAGTGATAACCCCCGAAGTGACACGCGCTCTGTTCTCACCATCTGTAGCATCGCGCAATACAATATGGTCAGGATCATTAAACTGATAGACCTTATCCTGCCACCAACCGTATGAAAGTGCATTCAAGGTATATTCGGTATCCTTCATCTTATTCCATGCATCACAAGCAATTCTTCTGGACTGAGCATAATGAGCAGGAAAAACAGGAGAAATAGAAAGATTGATATACATATCACCAAAATATTTGTCAAGCAATTGCATTCCATAGTTGTATCCCTGAATACCTGTTTGTATTTCCGGATTATACCATTTGTCGGCTTCCATCGCTCCATGTGTCATAAAGTCCATTTTCACATATTCAAAGCCGGCCCGATGGAATAGCTCCGATGTATGCTTCATCATAGCCTCAATAGCCGGATGGGTAGGATCAACAGCATAAGCTCCGTCTAATTCCTGCGGTTTTCCATTTGCATAGAGATACACATCTTTATATTTATATCCCGGCATTTCTTTTATTTCACGTTCAGGATTTTTGGCCCAATCAGTAAACGGAGTCCAATAAACGCCGGCGACCTGACCGTTTGCCTTACATCTATCCACAAAAGCTTTCAACTCCTCTTCTGAAAAGCTATTCCAGCCAGAATCCAAACCTGTATAGACCAGATTATCCGAATTCACAAAATGATGGGACTGCAAATTCTCTTTATAAAAATCAGAAACTTCCAACGCTTTCGGATAGGTCAGATTAAATTGTAACGCTCCCCAGCTGTTCCAGCCAAAAGGAACAGCTTTATCCCAAGCCTTGGGAGGAGCAATCACAGCATTAGCCTGAGCGTATTCTTCCATACCTTCACGCCAGTCTTTAAAAAATCCTACTAAAATTTTAGGTGACTTGATTTTCGTACCTTTCAATGCACCGTGAGGTTTCGAATCACGTGTTGTCTTATCGGCAACGCCGCCATAACATACCAACGAACCTACATTATATATATTACCTTTACCTATTGTTATACCTGTTTTCCAAGAATCATGTTCTACAGAACCTACCACCACAGCTTCACGGTCATCATTATTAAATATGGCAGTAACTTCATAACTAGTCAGTTCTGTAAATGTGAGCGGATGAGATTGATATCTGATCCAACAGTCATTATCAAAAGGGATGAAAAGCGCACGATTATTTTCTCCCTGGTTCAATACTTCAGGCATTTGGTCCACATTGACCGGTGCCATATAATTCGAGGCTATTTCAGTCGTACTCTCCAAAGTGAAATCTGTCAGCACATAATCCTTTGCCGGATATACATAAAAAGATTGAACCAGTGCAGGCAGATTATTCCCGGTATAAGTCACCTCATAATGATATCCTTCTCCAAAATGATCATTGATTTTTTTGGTAGAAACATGATGCTTTGCATAATCACGGGTAGAAACAACACTGTCGGCCAGTTTATAAGATGCATATACATTATCATAAATAAGTTTAGAGCCTTTGCTGATATCAATACCATTAGCGTGAGCATCGTACTCCAAAGACCATTCACCGACATTCAGATTTGCACTTTCAGCGCACCCGGACAAAATAAGACCGGAAACGCCCAATGCAGAAACACAGAGAAACAATGATTTTAAAGTTAACCAATTATTCTTCATAATATTATTAGTTTGTCAAAGAGATAAATCTACTTAAGGCTGCTTTACTGTCCGGAATTCTTTTCCTTTCAAGCATGGTCAAAAGTAGGCATATCTTGACAACCTGTTAATATACAAACGCTGCAATAAATAGGATTTTTGCAGCAATGACGCATCCACACCCGCAGAATCCGCAAATGCATCATTTTTTGCTGCATTTCTTTCAATCAGAGATTCTCCGTCAGATCTATTTTAACTTTTTCCTTGGATGTTTGATACTGTTTCTCAAACTCTTTCGGGGTCATTCCGAATTGTTTCAGGAATAATTTGCTGAAGTAAGATGAAGAGTTTATTCCTACCATATAACAGATATCCCCAATACGATACTTACCTTCCTGAATCAATTCGGCCGCTTTTTTCAAACGGATCAACCGGATGAAATCTATGGGTGAAAGATTGAATAGAATCTTTATTTTCCTCAACAAGCTGGAACGGCTCATACATAAGATATCAGCCATACGTTCCACATTGAAATTTTCATCCGAGATATTCTCTTGAATCACATTGATCACTTTATTCATAAACTCCTCATCCGCCTTGTTCATCTGCATATTATGCACAGGGAAAAAAGGACGTTTGGAGAATGCCTCACGCTCTTTCCTTCGATTACTGAGTAAAGACAAAATCTGAGTCTTCAAATAATTGAAAGAAAAAGGCTTTTCCACATAAGCTTCCGCTCCTATCTTCAATCCGTTAATCTTACTCTCCAAATCGTTCTTGGCGGTAAGGAAAATAACCGGAATATGGCACAAATCAATATCCGCCTTTATCTCCTTACATAATTCATAGCCATTCATCACCGGCATCATTATATCACTGATGACCAAATCTATGTGATTACTACGTAAAACCTCCAACGCTTTCTGTCCATTCACAGCGGTTTCTACTGTAAACAAGGCTTCCAATCGTTCAAAAATAAAAGACCTCATACTTTCATTGTCCTCTACTAACAATAAAGTATAACCTTTCATCTGGTCTGTTTCTGTTGATGTTTCCTCATCCAATACTTCAATATTTTGCTCCACAACCTTCTCTATTTGCTGCCTTACTTCCTCTTTATTCAAAGGAATGGTCAAAACAAATGTATTCTCCGGTTGTTCTATATCCAAATAAAGCCTGCCTTTATGCAAAGTAGCCAGCGAACGAGCTAAAGGTAATCCTATGCCTACTCCCATCCGAGCTGCATCCTTCTTCTTCTCCAACTGATAAAAGGGTTCAAAAATCTGCTGGCTGGAGGATTCAGGGATCTTTTCTCCGTCACTGACAACACGAACAGTAAAATCTACTTCATCTTGGGATAAATCTATTGTAATAGTATGACGGGCATATTTCAAAGCATTATTCAACAAATTGCTCAATACTTTTGTAATGGCCTCCTTATCTATGGCAGCCATAATTCTTTCTTGGGGAATATGCTGCAATAATTCTTTCTGCTTTTGCAGAATAGTAGGCTCAAAACGAGCAATCGTTTCATTCAACAATGCCGTTACATCAACCGTTTCAAATTTCAGCTCAAATTTACTCGCTCCTATTTTCTGAAAATCAAGCAACTGTCCGGTCAGATCCAATAATCTCTTGGTATTCTGCCCGATTACTTTCAAATTCTTGTTCAATTTCTGGTCCTTGATATCCATTTCCTCAATAGCTTCCAACGGACCATTAATCAATGTCAAGGGCGTGCGCACCTCATGAGCTATTTCAGTAAAGAAACTGACTTTTGATTCATAGAGTTCTTTCTCCTTCTCAATTTCAAATAATTTCTGCTTTTCTTCCATCTGTTTCTCCTTACGTCTTTTATACCAGAAGAACCAACAAAGTACGACACAGATTCCCCATATAATGTACAGAAAATAAGCCCAAACAGACTGCCACCAAGGAGGCAGGATAACAATAGATAAAGACCGGGTAGCATAGGGACCTTCCTTGACACTATTGGTAGCCCGAACCTGCAAAGTATAATTTCCCGGAGGCAATTTTGCATAAGAAATATTCTGATTACTTGCCGCCCTGATCCAATCTTTATCCAACGGAACCAATTTATAATAGTATTGATTGGACTCCGTAGTGGAATAACTTAATAAAGCAACATCAAAACTAATATTTGACTGATCATAAGGCAATACGATTTCATCCGTATGTTCTATACACTTTTTCAAAGGAGAATTAGGAGTATGAACCGTTATTTCCTGATTGTAAATACTGAATTTTGAGATATAAACAGGTGGCAAGAAATTAATTTTTTCCGAAGAATCAGGATCAAAGGCAATCAATCCGTCTATACCGCCAAAATAAAACTTACCATCCTCCCCCTTCAAAGCTGACTTATAATTAAACTGGTTCCCTAATAAACCATCCTTAGTAGTATATACCCGCACGTCTTTCGATTCCGGATTAAACCTGACCAGCCCCCGATTTGTCCCGAACCATAAATTTGATTGCTCATCTTCCAATATCTTATAAGCCACATCATCCGGCAAACCATCTTTAATGGAAAAAGAGGTAAAATCATCCGTTTGAGAATTGTAACGACAAATTCCACCACGATCAGTGGAAATCCAAATCCGCCCTTTACTATCCTGCATTACCGAACTGACAGAATTGGATCCCAATGTATTCTCCTGACCTTCCTCATAAGTATATTTTTTAAAGATATTCTTACCCGGATCATGCTTCCATAACCCGCTTCCCATGGAAGCGAACCATATCATTCCATCCTTATCTTGAAATGCATCGAAAATCCAATCAAAACCCACTTCTTCCACCTTTTCAAAATGAAAACTTGCAGGAGCCGCTTTATAAAGTCCCCAACCTGTGCCAATCCACTTATATCCTGCCTCATCTATAAAGAAAGTATAAACACTTCCTTCTCCTATATTCAACTCCTCTGGAGTATAATGACAAACTTTATTCTCAGGTAACTGAATCACATCCAATCCTTGCTTGAACAAGCCGCAAAACAGTTGGTTTCCTTTAACAAACATCCCCAAAGTAACCATGTGACTCCCTTTATCACCATCCACCGGATGCAATCGGTTTACCTGCCCGGAAGCAATATCCAATATATTAATTCCGTCGTCTTCAGTTCCAACCCATATATTGCCCTTATTATCAGAAGCTAGTTCCCTTATCCGTTTTGTAGTCAACGAACGTCCGTCACTTCCTGGTACATATTTATCAAATAACAAGTCATGATGAGGCAGATAATTCACCCCACCAAACATGGTTCCTAACCAAATTCCATCTTCACGATCCCGATAAATAGTATAAATAATCTTATCCGACAAGCTGAACGGACGCATCAAGTCTTGTTTCAAATGAACTATTTTATTCTTTTTTTCATTTACCACAAACAAACCTTCATAAGTTCCCACCCACAGTTCATCGTCAAAACAAGCCACATTACGTACAAATGTATGGTCAGCTTCCGGTATGTCTATTTTTACCAACTGATTCGTACTGGGATTATATTTCATCAATTCCCCTTCATGAACAGCCATTGCAATCCAATCGCCATAATTACAAATAAAATTAATATTCTTTCCTTTTAATGAATACCCGGTTTTATCAACACAATATTGTTCAAATCTATCCGTACTCCCATTATATCGGAAAAGTCCGACTCCCCATGTACCAACCCAGACCTCTCCATCAGGACGCACCAGAATACACTCCGGAGCTTCTGTCTTAAAATGCTCTTTGTTGGTGACTTCATAAAAATAAAGTTTCTCATTCCTATAGCGAAAAACTCCCTGATCAGGAATTACAATCCAAATATTGCCAATAGAATCCGCTACAATATCAGATACCCAATTATTCATATTCACCCCTTCTTCCGTCTCCTGATTCATGAACGTGAATATATCCGAAGTCGGATTATAACGATAAACTCCTCTATCCGTCCCGACCCATAACTGACGTTCCTTATCTTCAAATAATGCAGAGATATTATGATTTCCCGTACCGGCCACATAGTCATCACAATCCATCTGCACAATAGAAGTTCCGTCAAAACGGTTCAAACCATTCTTTGTACCAAACCACATAAACCCGTAACTATCCTGAATAATAGCTTTCACATTACTTTGTGACAGCCCATTCTCACCCGTTATATGAGAAAAATAAAAATTGGACAATCCCCTATCAACAGCCTGTAATGTAAATACAACATACAAACAACATATAATGAGCCAAGTCTTTTTCATAGTTTGCTTGAAATTTTAGTCAAAGATAGAAAAAAAAAGGATAAATAATACCAATATAAAAGAAATAGAGGGTCACCCCTCTATTTCTTTTCACGAATAACCATTACAAATTCCCCCATTCTTTTCTTTCATACAGCACACAAATTACGATGGATTTGTCCACCTTGATGGTTAATATCCAATTCTCGCACCTTATCCAAAAAATCAATGGCTTTTCCCATCTCACGCAATCCCAAATAACCCAATCCCATCACATAATTGCAATGAATGCGGTTACGTTTATCCAAGTCGTCTTCCCAAATAGCCAGATCAGGCAGAGAAACAGCAAAATAATCAATCCGGCAGTGGTCAAACAAATGCTTCTCACCATGCTTTATCAATTTGTTAAAGCAGCTGCGTGCCTTATCCTCTCTGCCCAATGCACGCCATGCCAGACCTTGATAGAAAATCTTATCGGGTTGTTGGTCATTGTAGAAGAAAGCCTGTTGTGGTTCTGAAGAACCAATGGTCGCTTTGGTAAAACAATCTATCGCTTGTTGCTCATTTCCCAAGCCACGAAGCGCCTCGCCTTTATAATACCAGATATCATTCTCCTCAGCATTTGCCAATTTTCCCTCACCTAAATTAACCGGATAAACATCCGTCTCATTTAAAAGGGCTAAAGCATCGGCATAGCGTTTTTCACTTAAAGCAATCTTTGCTAATTCTACACGACACAATACATATTGTCCGGTGATTTTTCCTTCTCCTCCTTCCCATGGATGGAAATTACGCGCGGCAATCAATTCTTTTGCTTCAGCATAGCGGCCTGATTGATTATACAAAGTGATACGTTCAATGGAAAGATCATCACGCTGCTCTACTTCGGGCAGATGTGCTTCCAAAAAAGCCAAACGTTCACTATGCGGCCGCCCTAAACGTTTATAAAGTTGATCCAACTCCATTAATATACGAGAATCGTGCTCATCCAATGCATAAGCTTTTTCCAAAGTTTCCAAGGCTTTCTGCTTGTCATCGCGTTTATTATAATAAGCCAACGACAAATTACGCCATACGGTGGGATATGCCGGATTTATGGCCGCAGAATGTTCCCAACAGGCAATGGCATTGTCATACTGACGGTTAGCATACCAGAAATTACCTAAACTATATGCCGCTTTTGCCCCATGAATATTCAGACGTAAGGCATCTTGAAGAATCAATACTTCTTCTATACGATTCGGGAAACAATATGAATGATTCTCTTTTTCTGCCCGCTGATAATATTCCAATGCTTTACTCTCATCTCCCTTACAGGTATGGAAATATCCCATTGCATAATAAACGACAGGATATATTTCTGTAGTTCCGGTGACATGGCATTCCAGTAAAGATAGAGCTTCCTCATACAATCCGGCAGCAGCAAAATCCAATGCGTATTCTATATATCCGTGTGCCCAACCACGCATCAACTCTTTCATTTCCTCCAATACTTTCACATCCCGGGTTAACAGATAATGTTCAAAACGACATCCCATATTAAAACGATCTATCTGCAATGATTCGGATACGAGTGCCAAAGCTTCCTCCTTACGTCCCAACTTGCGCAGAATGGAAGTTTTCAACTGACGCGCCTTGTGATTATGCCAATTGCGAATCAATGAACGGTCTATCTTATCCAGAGCACTTTCATACTTTCCTTTACGAGTGTCAAGCTGCGCCAGAGCATAATAAGCCGCATCCTGCCAAGCAGCATTCCATGCCGACTTGAAAAAAGCATCATAAGCCTCCTCCCACTTCTGTTGCATCATACAACTCCAGCCCAAATTATAATAAGGTTCACCGTCATAAGGATTCGGATTACGTTCTGTCAAGGTTTCCACCGCTTTCCGGAAATAACTTTCCGCCATTGCAAATTGTCCTTTACGCATCAACAGTAGTCCTACTGCATTGTTGCAACGTACATCTCCCGGCTCACGTCTTAACGCTTCCTTATAATAATCCATCGGATTATAAGTGGCATGACGATATTGTTCCAAATGTAATCCTGTCAAAAACAATTGCTCGATGGAAGCAATATCCTGAGGATCTTTAGCAGCCTTGGCAGGATCAGGAATCGGTTTGATTTCCGGTTTATCCGCCTGATAGGAAAGCAAAACGGCACCTTCTTTATCACGAACCTCCGCACATACGTCCTCTTCTTTTAGCCCTTCCGCCGCAAAAGTCGTAACAAACGGCTCTGATGGTGAAACTTGTGTAGTTCTGTCCAATAAGACAGTTCCTTTTATATCCTTCACTATAATGCGTACCCCACTATTCACTCCCGTAGTATAAAGTACCAGACGAGCTTTACCTTCTTTTATCTCCAAATTCAACAAAGCATCTTTAGTTGCGTTTTTCACATATCCCACCTCACTGTAAGGCATAAAATACTGTACCCATGATTTTTCTTCGTAGGGTTGCAACCAAGTGAAATCCGGCTGATTGTCTGTGTACATACCGGTCATCAGTTCAATATAAGGGCCGTCCTCATCAGTCAGATTACGATCCCAAGCCTTACCGAAATCACCATTTCCCCATGTCCATTGTTTCTTTCCCGGAGAAACATGATGATCGGCCACGTGCAGAAGTCCCCCACGAACATCTTCTTCATAGCCACCCACAAAATCATATTTAGACTTGATAGCCATATATGATGTAGGAACCGGAATATTCTTATATTTAGAGATATCCACACCAGCAGAATAATCCTGCTTATAATAAACCCCTGTAGCAATAGGGAAAGAAGAGACATCGCGCTTGCCGTGATCGAACACCGCATTCACATCAGGCGGGAATACCGAATGATAATGGTCATTGACCACCACTGCAGGGTTGGCCCACCACAAGAAAGTCTGAGGGAAAGACGTACGATTATAAATCTTCACTTTAATTTCTATATAAGCCTTGCCCGGATAAAGCGTAAATCCCTGCATACCTTTAGTACGAAACATTCTCTCCACTTCATTGCACCATATTGTCTTACTGCCATCCGCATTTTCCTCTATCAAGAAATCAGTAGGCAAAAAAGTAGAAGGACGGTGATGCTGAGGCCAGTTAAATTCGATTCCTCCAGAAATCCAAGGTCCTGTCAATCCCACCAATGCCGGTTTCACCACTTGGTTATAATAAACAAAGTGACGTTTCTTCACCTTATCATAAGCCATGTGTATACGTCCTCCCAACTCGGGAAGCACCATCACCTTAATGTATTCATTCTCGATAAACAACGCATGATATTTCTTGTCTGCTTTCTTATCTGAAATCTTCTCGACTACCGGATAAGGATAAACAGCTCCACAACTTCCCTGATAAACTCTCTTTTCAAGAAAAATAGGATTCTTCTCTTCCTCTCCTATCTCATAAGTAGGAAGCATAATATCTTCCTCCCATGCACGCACCTCACTACCATGAACGGTACTTTGAATTAAATATTGAGTTATTTTTTCCATAATAAATGATTGTTATTTCACTAATTCCTTTTCTATTTCCTCCAGACTCTTTCCTTTGGTCTCCGGCAAACGGAATACAACAAATATTCCCCCACTCAAGCAAATCAGCCCATACAGCCAGAATGTCCCGGCAGCTCCCAAACCACTATTCAACATCGGGAAAGTATAGGTCAGTATAAAGCAGGCAGCCCACAAAGCGAAAGTACAAACAGACATGGCAACTCCACGAATACGGTTCGGGAAAATCTCAGAGATAATGACCCACATCACTGTAGCCAAAGTCATGGCATAACAGGCAATAGCCATCACAACAATAATCAACAGCACAACTCCTGTAATATGAAAATAATAAGCGGCTCCCATAAAGGCATAAATTACTGCCAGTCCAAATGATCCGATCAGTGTCAACGCCTTACGTCCCCAACGGTCTACCACAAACATGGCTAGAATAGTAAATATGACATTTGTAATACCGGTCACCACAATATTCATCAAGACATCAGACACGCCATAACCTGCCGCCATAAATATTTCCTGTGCATAGTTGAAAATAACATTAATACCACACCATTGCTGCAAAATAGCCATGACAACACCTATAGTCAGCACTTTATACATAGCAGGATTCAATAATTGACGAAAACCTCCTTCTTGCGTCTGACAGGCTGAAGCCGCTTCTATGGCCGCCAACTCAGTAACAGCATATTCCTTTCCTCCCATACGGGTGAACACCTTGAGTGCAGCCTCCCGCTTTTCCGAAGAGGCTAACCAACGAGGACTCTCCGGTAATATAAAACTAAAAACAAAGAACAAGGCGGCCGGGACAGTCATTGCCCAAAACATCCAGCGCCATCCCATCTGTCCGTTCCATGATTCACGGATCATTTCATGAGTAGCTCCTAATGCCACAGGCTCGGCTATCTGCCAATTAACAATCTGAGAAGTCAAGATACCTAACACTACCGTCAACTGATTGATGGACACAAACCGTCCCCGCAAATGTGCCGGAGCTATTTCTGCTATATACATAGGTGACAAACTGGAAGCAATCCCAATGGCAAAGCCCCCCACCAAACGAAATACATTAAAGAAAGTAAAAGAATGCACCGCCCCTGTACCGACAGCCGTACAAATAAATAATCCTGCCGCCAAAATCAAAATAGGCTTACGTCCCAAACGGTCACTCAGCTTACCGGCACTTAGCGCCCCAAACAAACAACCAATCAAGGCACTGCTCATAGCCCATCCCTGCATAACAGGGTTACCAGCTATACCAAAATATTGTTCATAAAAAGGTTTTGCTCCTCCGATCACTACCCAGTCATATCCAAACAGGAAACCTCCCATAGCAGAAATCAAAGCAATAAGAAATAGATAAAAATTAGATTGTGTTTTCATGAATATCATATATTAGTTATTTTTATGATGCAAAGTAACAAGGATTCAAGGACTTAAAGAATAGAAAAAATTACTGAGGATATGGACAATATTACTATTTCATTACTTTGCTGGTTGCCTTATCATAAAACGAGGACTACACCTCAATATACTGAGATGTAATCCTCAATCAAGCTATGCAAAGCAACCTGTTTTTTACAACAATTCCAGCAAATCTCCACGTTTCATTTCCACTGTTATCAAACCTTTTGCATCAGGATTTGCAATTGCCTCCTTACTATTTAAAAGCACTCTATATTTTTTCCCTTGAGGAATTTTCACTTTTAAAACCTGATCAGCAGTAGCTTTTAAAGAAGCTTTATTAATGACAGTATTCGTCCACTCAGCAGTCGCTTCAGCTCCTCCCTTTAAACATAGACCTTTAAAACCACCATCTTTCCATTCAATAGGCAAACAAGGTAAGAATTCTACATAACCCTCATGATTCTGTATTAGCATTTCTGCCATACCGGCTGTACCGGCGGGATTTCCGTCGAATGAATAAATATCACCTTCCGCACCTGCAATGCCACCCGGAGATACAGTCATTAAATTCTCACGTGAAAGCTTGCCCTGCAATAATTGAACACTCTTATATGCTTCCTGTGCATCTTTCAAGCGGGCATACATACAAATCATATTGGCACGACTCCACTCTGTATCTTCCCAGTTCTCGGCAGACAAACGATTCTCGATGGTCTTGCGGGCAGCTTCCGCCAGTTCGGGAGTCTTCTCCAAAGTGATTTGGGAGAAAGGATAGAGTGCCAGCAGGTGGGAAGTGTGACGATGGTTGGGATGAGCTTCCTCGAAATCTTCAAACCATTCACGAATGGCACCATTGGCACGCAACTGGATGGGAGGAAGTTGGGCGATGGCAATACGCAGGCTATCGGCAAACTCGCGGTCGGTATTCAATATCTCTGAAGCCTGGACACAATTCGACAAGATCTCGTAGGCCAGTTCACGGTCACAGGCAGGCATCATGGAGGCAACCATTTCTTCACCGCCTGCTGTACGGAACCAGTTTTCGGGTGAGATGCTCGGCCCTGTCATCAGATAACCACTCTTCGGGTCTTTTGCCAAGAAATCCAGGATGAACTGTGCATTACCTTTCAAAAGCGGATAGGCCGTTTCGGCCAGATATTGCTTGTCCTGTGTAAATTCATATTGTGTCCACAGATGGGAAGCTATCCATGAGCCTGCCATCGGGAACAGCCCCCAAATAATGGTACTGGAGGCGGGAGTATATCCCCAGACATTGGCTGTAGTGTGAGCAGTCCAGCCTTTACATCCATAGACCACTTCGGCAGTCTTCGCACCGTAATGCGCCAAATCCTTAATATAGGTAAACAGGGGGGCATTACATTCGGCAAGATTGCCGACATTGGCTGCCCAATAATTCTGTTCAGTATTGATATCCAGATGATAGTCATTGGTCCAGCCCATGTTGCACGCCTTGTTGTCATTGAAAAAACCCTGCAAGGCAATGGGCAATGGAGAGTTTTCGCGGGAACTGGCAATGGTGAGGTAACGGCCATACTGGAAGAACAAGGCATCCAGACCAGTATCAGTCTTGCCTTCCTTCACTTGTTTCCAACGGACATCCGTAGGCAACGCGCGGTTAGCGTCTTGCCCGAAATGAATAGAGACACGATTGTACAACGTGTTATAATCCTTTATATGCGCCTGCTTCAATTCATCATAAGATTTAGCTGCAGCCTTCTTCACGCCATCAGCACAAAGAGTCTTGTAATCAGGACTTTTATAATCGGTACGCACATCGACAATCAAAGTCACGGCATCAGCTTCTTTTATACCTACTCCAGACTGTTCCATCTTTACCTCTCCATTATCAGCCAGAACGGCTATTCTTCCTTCAAAACAGACTCCGCCCGGACCATGCAAGGGAAAATCTACTTTCCCGGTAAATACCAATTGGTTATCTTCTACAGAAAGATCGGCTTGACGCATCAAATCCAATCCCATATTCATAGTAATGGACTTTTGCTTATCAGCGGTCAAGCGGAGTACGAGAACATTATCCGGGTTTGTAGCAAAATACTCACGTTTATAGTTCACACCGCCGGAGTTGAAAGAAACGCTGCTGACAGCCTCATCCAAGCTTAACGAACGGCGGTAGCCGGTCACTTTACCTTCGGGGTAAATGAATTGCATCTTCAAATCTCCAATGGGAAGATGAGTTCCGAAAGAAGTCTGATTGCCATGAAGATTATCTCCGGCTATACGGTTTCCTTCCGATAGTTTTCCCTCAAAGAACAACTTTCTGAGCTGGTTCATTTTCTCTCGTCCGAAAGGTATGTTCTGGTTCTCATTGTACTGGCCGGACCACATTGTCGATTCATTCAACGCCAGTTTCTCTTCCTCTATCCCACCATAAGTCATAGCTCCCAAGCGTCCATTACCAATAGGTAAAGATTCCATCCAAACTTCTGCCGGCTGGGCATACCATAATTCTGTAGTTTCGCAGGAATCAGTCGCACTCTGGCATCCGGAAAGCGCCAAAGCCATTGCTCCCAAATAAGTCTTAAAATGTTTCATATTTTTCATGATTAATAGTTTCTTCCAAGGCAAAAGTAAACATACCTCTCCCATCAGGTAGAGAATATTTCGCCATTTTTAGGCTCTTTTGCTTCAATTACAGCCTATAAAAGGAGGATTCAGTGCTTAGGATCTTTTCCCAGCACAAATTCCAGAACGCCACCCTTTGTTATCTCTTCATGGGTAATCCAAAGACGTTTCAAAGGCTTTCCATTCAAGGAAACAGACTGGATATATACATTCTCCGGAGAATTATGATGTGCTATGATCGTAAATGTCCTTCCTTTATAATATCGATTATCTAAAGACAAAATAACTTTACGGAACACAGGACTTGTCAGTTCATAACGGTTGTTGCCGGGACAAATAGGATGGAATCCCATAGCCGCCAGAATATACCAGGCAGACATCTGTCCCACATCCTCATTTCCACACAATCCGTTCACTGTATCACCGTATGCATTCCGGCAGATACGCCGTGTCCAATATTGGGTGAGCCACGGACGCGAAGTATAGTTCAACATGAAAGGTACCTGATGATCAGGCTCGTTAGGATGATTATAGTAATCCCCCCACATGAAACGTTCATCTGCTCCCTCGAAGAATGCTACCAATTCCCGTTCAAAGTACTCTTTTCCCATAAGAGAAATCAATCCTTCCAGATCATGCGGGACAAACCAGCCCTGCTGATAATTATTACTTTCTATACAACCTTGCCAATGTACATTCCGCCCCTTCCACGGCATCCAGCTACCATCTGCCGAACGTGCACGGAACCATTTCACACTATCACACCATACCTGATGATAAGATTGTGCCTTCCTCTCAAATGCCACAGCTTCCTGTTCCCTTCCCATATCACGAAGCATAGTGCTGACACACCAGTCCGTATAAGCATACTCCAACGTTTTCGAAAGATCATCCGGCGTATATCCCTGCTCATTATTGCCAAATGTGCGGACTGTGTTCAAAGAATATTCCAAAGCTTTCCGGGTATCATAATTCCGGATACCTTTATTGTAAGCATCCGCCACCACCGATACGGCCGGATTACCCACCATACAACCCGAATAGGCATTCAAGAATTCCCAACGTGGAAAATATTTCTTACCGCTCAGTTCCGCCAGTTGAATCAATGAATTTATTTCATCGTCCACCAGCCGGGGATTGATAATGGTCTGTAAAGGAAACTGGCTACGGAATACATCCCAGCCGCTGAAAATAGTACGATAGATAAAATTATCCGCATAATGCACCTTGCCATCCGCCCCCGGATAGGCGCCGTCCACATCCGAGAAACAACGCGGATCTATCATCGTGTGATATAAAGATGTATAGAAAATAGTCTTATCCTTTTCCTCTCCTTCCACCTGTACACCCGAGAGAGCCTCATTCCACTGCCTGCGGGCACGCTGACGCACTCCATCAAAATTCCAATCGGAAATATCGCTTTGCAGATTCTTTCGCGCACCCTCCATGCTGACAAACGAGATGCCGCATTTCAACAAAGCCTGCTCCCCTTCACGAGTGGAGAACTCAGTATAAAAGCCTAGATGTTTCCCTTGAGCTATCTTTTTCCGGGGAAATACATGAGCATTCTTGATATAGTCATGGTAAGCCGGATCATCATTGGAAGCATTCTTACGCTCCACTCCCTCGGGGATATCCGCACTCCATACGCCAAAATTTTTCAAAGGACGGTCAAAGCTGCAATAGAAATAAGCTGTATAGTTACCTTGTCCTGCCCCATCTCCCCAACCGCCACCATCGGGGGTACATTTCATCCAACCTTTAATGGTATAATCGTCCTCCACTTCTACATATTGTTCGGTAGAAGTACCTCCGATACGGCGTGCCAAATCTATCTGTATGCGGGAAACCTCAGACTGAGGATAGGTAAAACGCATCATTCCCGAACGGGAAGCCGCTGCCAATTCCACCTGAATACCATAATCATCCAGCATCACAGAATAACCGTCCACTTTTGCCACCTCACGGTCATGAGAGTAACGGGAACGGTAACCACTTTCGGGATTCTCTTCCGTACCTTTGAACGTATGCAGTTCTCCCGTGGTAGGCATAACCAGGAAATTACCCAAATCGCCATACCAACCGATGCCGCTCATGTGGGTGAAGCTGAATCCTTCGATGGTAGAATGATGCCAGGAATACCCGGGGCCGTTATCTCCTCCGGTCTTTGTATCGGGACTCAATTGCACCAGGCCGAAAGGAGTGCACACACCGGGAAATGTTTTTCCCAATCCGTGATCGGAGCCGGCCATCTCATCAGCGGTTGTAGCACCGATAATCGGATTGACATAATCTGCGGGAGACTTCTGAGCCCACGCATTCAGTACATTCAAACTGATAAACAACAAATATACAACGATAAGTCTTTTCATCAAACAATCAAGCTAAAGGGTCACAAACCATTCATTATTTTCGCGGTGTGGCACTCATTACAAACTCCAACGTTCCGCCATTCATAATATCCTGATGGGTAATATAATTCTTTGTATATTTCTTACCATTCAGTTTCATGGAACGGATATAAATCTCATTGTGCTTTTTACGTGGGGCTTTGATAGTAAAAGTCTTTCCATCAGGCAACTGAATAGCCGCTTCCTCCAACATAGGAGTACCGATAACGTATTCCCCGCTGACCGGATTGACCGGATAAAAGCCAAGTGCGCCAAACACATACCAAGCAGACATTTCCCCGCAATCATCATTACCGGCATAGCCCGAAGAAGAATCGTTGTACAGTTCATTCATGATATGCGTCACATATTTCTGTGTCTTCCAAGGTTCTCCCGCACAAGCATACAGATAAGCCACGTGATGGCTCGGCTCATTGCCATGCGCATATTGCCCTACAAAACCGGAAGCATTGTCATTCAGCTCACCACTTTGATAATTGACAGTGAAGAAGGTATCCAATTTTGCGGTAAAAGCGTTGTTGCCCCCTGTCAGTGAAATCAAGTCGGGTATATTCTGGGGTACATACCAGAAGTATTGCCAGGCATTCCCCTCAGTGAAAGGATAGCCGCCATTGGCTCCATATTTATAAGGATCGAAAGGTTCCATCCATTCTCCTTTCTTATTTTTCGGTTGAAAGAATTTTGTCTCTGCATTAAACAGATTCCGGTAAAAAGCGGAACGCTTCATAAAGCGGCTATAATCTTCTTCTTTCCCTAATTTCCGGGCCAACTGTGCGACACACCAATCATCAAAAGCTTGTTCTAAAGTAATAGAAACAGATTGTGTCTGCATATCCTCAGGCATGTATCCATATTTCTCCCATACTTCAAAAGGAGAGTTCGGATGAGATACGATGGAACTGCTACGAACTGCTTCATAGGCTTTTTCCGCATCCACTCCTGCAACACCTTTCAGCACAACATCCACAATGACAGGAATGGAGTGGTTGCCAATCATACAATAATTATCCTGCCCCCATAATTGCCACACAGGCAGATAACCATAATAATCATATTGACGCATCATGCTTTTAATAAAATCAGGAATGCGGCCGGTATGCAGCAAAGTATAAAGCGGATGAGCCGCCCTGAATGTATCCCATAAAGAAAAAGTAGAATAATGCACTTCATTATCGGCAACCTTACGTGTCGTATAATCGGCAGCCATATATTCACCGTTTACATCACTCATGGTATTGGGCTGAACCATCGTGTGATATAAAGCCGTGTAGAAGATCGTTTTCTGCAGATCAGTACCCCGGACGGTTATCTTTTCCAGTTCCTTTTCCCAACTGTCTCCGGCAGCAAAAGCAATATTATCAAAATCCCAACCGGGAACTTCCTTAGACATATTCAGACGGGCGTTCTCTATAGAAACCGGTGACAAGGCTACTTTACACACCAATTCCTGATCCTGCCGCATATCGAACGTAAACAAACCATGAAGATCCGTTCCGTTAATGACCGGTGTATTTTTATATTTCCGGCCTCCGTCATGAAATTCAGAAAAGTGTATCGGTTTAGAAAATTCAATATGGAAATAGATTTTTCTCAGTTTCGCCCATCCGGTAATGATACGATAACCTTCTACCTCAGTAGGAGAAATGATCCGGATTTGTGACTGGATAATACGACGGTTCCAGCTTCCTTTATTGGCGGAATGATCCAAGTCCAGCCACAGTCTGGCTTCCTTACCCTGCGGATACGTATAACGATGTACGCCCACACGCACAGAGGCTGTCAATTCCGCCTGAATCCCTTCATCATCCAATAACACCTGATAATATCCCGGACGTGCCTGTTCCTGCTGGTGAGTGAAAGCTGATTTCGTTTTATCACTGACCGTGGGGAACATCAATATATCAATAAAATCGGAAGCTCCCGTCCCACTTAAACGGGTATGGCTGAAACCATAAATGGTAGAGTCATTATAATCATATCCCGAAGCCTGCGCCCAGTCGGGAGCTTCGCGGGTATCCGGACTCAACTGTACCATACCAAAAGGGACTGTGGCTCCCGGATAATTATTTCCCGAAAGGCTGGAATTCACAGCCCCCGTTCCAATAAAAGGGTTCACCCAACGGGTTAGATTCTGGGCATAGATGAAATTTGCGGAAAGAATAAATGTTACTAATAAATGAACCAGCCTCTTCATAATAGATTTAAAGTTTTGTTTATTGGCAAAGGTAGTTCATTCGTGTTCTGGAAACAGATATAATTTCGTCTAATTTAGGCTCATTTGCTTCAATTATAGCATTCAGCGACCTGTGTAGCCCTCCAATCTGCTTTTCTTTCATATCTTTTCCAGCCGGGAAATGAAGTTACAAGTCGGGAAATACCCCAACGGACTTCTTTAAATAAAACAAAGTAAGCCGCAAAATTTGCGGCTTACAACTATACATAAACGATCTTACATACTATTTACTTGTCCCCATCCAAGTCCATTTATGCCAGATACTTTCCAACGGTCCTTGCTTGTGGCTCTTCAACCACCATTTGCAGAATTGAACCTGCAACAGGAAAAGCACGAGACCGACAATCAGGCTCAGCGTATATCCGCAATACGGAGCCAGATAAAGCCCAAACGGAAAATAAATAACCGCACCGGCAATGGACTGTCCGATATAGTTGCTCAGACTCATCTTCCCATAGGAACGGAGGCTGGACACGAGCTTCTGAAAGCCTGTCCTTTGATAAAGCAGGACAAAAGAAGCAACCAGCACCACAGTGAAGGCAAACTTCTGCCACATATCAAAAGCGGTTCCTGCCGTACTTTTAATAATATCGCTGTCACTTGCCATGATCAATTCCTTTAATTGGAAAAGAGGGGCAAAGGCAATGGCAGAGACAATGAGCGCCTTTACCCAAAAACGCGTATGTTTTTCAGAAATAACAAACAACTGTTTACGCCCGATATATAATCCCATCAAAAACAAGCCGGCAGTCTGCCAAAAACGCCCCGCACCCAGAGCCCAATACAAGCTAGCTTTCTGTCCCAAAGTAATATTCCGCCATATAAATTCTCCAAAGTTTCCTTCTTTGGTATAAGCTGCCACTTCTCCATACATCTCGCCTACCCCCAAATCGGGCAAAGTGTGCGAAGGATCGTACAGACTTACTATATAATGATACCACTCAACGGGTTGCAAAAGGAACAAGATAGCGGTGATAAGGACGGCGCAATCACTCCACTTGCGAACAAGGAAAAGCACAACGCCCACTACCACAAAGAGTAACAACACATCTCCTGCCGGAAAAAAAGCAGCGTTCAATGTGGCAAACACCGCCAGCAATACCAAACGCCAAAGAAAGCGATAACCGAAATCCTTTCCTTTCCGTTGCTGGTTGGCAGACTGTATGTAGAAAGTGAACCCGAACAAAAGAGCAAAAATGGCATACGCTTTTCCGGCAAATAAAGAGAAAGTGACGTTGAATACCCCGTCATTCAATATATTCAGCCAAGCAGGCTGGTCTGTGGGATAAACCGGAAAAATGAAATGCTCCAGATTATGTACTAAAAGAATAGCCATTACCGCGAATCCGCGCAAGGCATCCACCACTTCAATGCGTGGCGTTTTTTCTGTTAATTGTTTTTCCATGAAATAGTTATTGTTGTTTGTTTAAAATACGTTTTACCACACGGTTGGCCGGTTTCTCAAAATAAGAATAAGAAAGCAGGCTCAATCCAATTGTAACTGCAAGAATAAGCGGAATGCTGATATACAGGCTGATGTGACAATCGTATGTTTTCGCCAGTTGCACGTAGGCCAATATAATCCACAAATGAATCAAATAAAAACTATAACTGATATCGCCACCAATGACCAGATATTTATTGGAAAGGATACGCGAAAGGAACCCTTTCTGCAAAGAGAATATCAGGAGAACCAATGAAATAGGTATCCAGTAATAACAGGAGTAACGATAGACTTTCGGAACCAGATCCTCCGAAGCCAGGTAAAAGAGCAGAAAGAGACACACTGCACCCACTTCGAGCAAAGACGCCGTGAAGAAAGACAACTGTTTGGAACGGCACCATCCATAGGCTTGATAAAGCAACATACCCACCAGAAAATCGGGGAAGCGGGCCAAAGGATTCACATACCAATAGCCACGGATATTTGCCTCATCCGTCAGCGACATCAGTACCGGAACCGGCACAGCGCATACCAGCAAAGTTCCTGCCAATCTCTGTCTTTCCTTAAAGAACAAAGCCAAGAACGGAAACAGGAAATAGAACAACTGCTCACATCCCAAACTCCACGAGGGACTGCCGAAATAAAAGAAATAATCCATCCGGGGGACAAAAGGATGCAACAGGAACAGTGCAGGAATAAAATGTTTCAACCCTTCACACCAGCCCGTTGGTGTCAACCAATTGCCAACAACAGCCACTCCCAGCAAAGTCAATACATGCAATGGATAAATACGGGCAACACGTGCCGCCCAGAACCGACGTTTCGTCACCAGCCGTTCCTCCATCTTCTTTTGATAATTGTATGCTATAATAAAACCACTTAGTATAAAGAAGAAGCTTACGCCTACAAATCCTTCTTTAAAAATATGAGTAGAGAAGCTGGAATCGACTACATAGCAATGCGCCCCGAAAACCATCAGCGCAAAGAAGAGGCGTAAAGAAGTTAATGTATCAATCATAGTATCGTCATTTCTGTCTCAATCGGACACAAAGGTACGGTTCTTTTTCGAACTATTTATTGATCTGGATTAAATTCACTCTGCCATCAGGTGATTTCCGCTCCTTCATTTTACTAAAATGTAAATTTTAACAGTTTACTCAGACATCCAAACCATTATTTTCCTACATTTGTTATTAGTAAAACTTTAAATACGAAAGAACATGAAAGCAAACCCTGTATTTAGTTTGTACATCCCTACCAAATTAATATTTGGTTGTGGAGAAATCAAGAAATTATCCAGTGAGAAACTACCGGGGAAAAAGGCATTAGTTGTCATCTCATCCGGAACTTCCATGCGGAAATATGGATATCTGGAGAAAGTGCTCGCCCAATTAAGACTGAATCATGTAGAGACACTGGTTTACGATAAGATCCTTCCCAACCCCATCAAAGAACACGTGATGGAAGCAGCAGGCATCTGCCGCGAAGAAAAATGCGACTTTGTGGTAGGACTGGGAGGCGGAAGCTCCATCGACTCCGCCAAAAGCATCGCTGTCATGGCCTGCAATGATGGCGACTACTGGGACTATGTATCAGGGGGCAGCGGCAAAGGACGCCCCGTAACCAAAGCACTTCCCATTATCGCCATCCCTACCACCGCCGGAACCGGAACGGAGATGGACCCATGGACAGTGATCACCCACGAAACGGCTCAGGAAAAGATAGGATTCGGTTGCCAGCAGACCTTCCCCACCTTATCTATTGTAGATCCGGAACTGATGGTTTCCATTCCCCCGCACCTCACCGCCTATCAAGGGTTCGATGCATTCTTCCATGCCGCCGAAGGTTTTATCGCCAATTGCGCGACCCCCATCAGTGATCTTTATGCCTTAGAAGCCATTCGTCTGATCTATAAATATCTGCCAGTAGCCGTAGCCGACGGAAAGAATTTGAAAGCGCGTGCCAAAATTGCTTGGGCCAGCACCTTGGCAGGCATGGTGGAAGCTACTTCCAGTTGCACTTCCGAACATTCATTAGAACATGCCATGAGTGCATATTATCCGCAACTTCCTCACGGAGCCGGACTCATTGCCTTGTCGGAAGCATACTTCGAGACCTTCCGTCATGACTGTACAAAACGTTACATGAAAATGGCCGAAGTGATGACCCAGAAGAAGAGCAACCGTTCGTCCGATTTCATGGATGCATTGATCACACTCCAGAAAGAATGTAAAGTACATCCTGTCAAGCTGAGTGAATTCGGCATCCAGCCCGAAGATTTTCCGAAATTCCTGCAAAATGCAAGAGACACCATGGGAGGGCTGTTCACGCTGGACCCACGCCCGATTACAGACGAAGAGATCCTGCATGTCTTTGAGAAGTCTTATAAATAATGGATAAAGAACCAGACCTTGCCGTAACCTGTTACGGCAAGGTTAAACCATTGAACTACGATTTGATCCGGAAAATCAACGACTATTTCCGCTCCTTTGAAAGTTCCTCCAATGTTTTTTCCTCGTACTTGCAAATCGCCTCCTTATAATCCTCGGAAATCAATCTAGGTTCCTTGGTAGCCAGATCATACCCCACCATCACCGTGCGGCACTCACATTTCACCTCATGGGTATCCGTAGTCACGGCACGCTGCAACAAGGTAAAACTCTTGTGCCCCAAATGTACCACTGCCGTTTCTATCACCAGGTGATCCGAGAAAAACACCGGCATAAAGAAGTTTGCATTGATATTGGCCACCACAATAGCCAGCTTGCTCCAGTCGGCATCACCCAATACATCTTTTATATAAGTAGTCTTTGCCAAATCATACAAAGAAAAGTAAACTGAATTGTTCATGTGACCAAACTGATCCACATCGCTGAATCGTATCTGCACCGGCATAGTATGCCTGAATTTTATATCCTCTGCCATAGTTTAGTTAATTAAAATCGTTCAAATATAACACTTTTCCCGGCAATTGACCCCTAAATGACAGATTATTCTTAATTTTGCTGCGAAATAAATGAATATGTAATTTTAATAACAATATAAACATGGATAAGAAATATAGCAGGGAGACCTTATGCGTACAGGCAGGCTGGACTCCGAAAAAAGGCGAACCGCGTGTTTTGCCTATTTATCAAAGTACCACATTCAAGTATGACACCAGCGAACAAATGGCGCGTCTGTTCGATCTGGAAGACTCGGGATATTTCTACACACGCCTGCAAAACCCCACCAATGACGCTGTCGCCGCTAAAATAGCAGCTCTGGAAGGCGGTGTAGGTGCTATGCTGACCTCGTCCGGACAGGCTGCCAACTTCTATGCCATTTTCAATATCTGCCAGGCAGGCGACCACTTCGTATGCTCGTCCACCATCTACGGAGGCACATTCAATCTGTTCGGTGTCACGCTGAAAAAACTGGGCATCGAGTGTACCTTCATTGACGCCAATGCATCCGAGGAGGAGATAGACCAGGCTTTCCGCCCGAACACCAAAGCCTTGTTCGGTGAGACCATCTCCAATCCGAGCATCGACGTGCTGGACATCGAAAAGTTCGCACGTATCGCTCACAAGCACGGTGTGCCTTTGATTGTGGACAACACCTTCGCCACGCCCATCAACTGTCGCCCGTTTGAATGGGGAGCGGATATCGTCACCCATTCCACCACCAAATACATGGACGGTCATGCCACCAGTGTAGGCGGCGCCATTGTGGACAGCGGTAACTTTGACTGGGAAGCCCATGCGGACAAATTCCCCGGCCTGACCCAGCCCGACGAATCTTATCACGGACTGACATACACCAAAGCGTTCGGCAAAATGGCTTACATGACGAAAGCAACCGCCCAACTGATGCGCGACCTCGGCTCCATCCAGTCTCCGCAAAATGCGTTCTTGCTGAATCTGGGACTGGAAACACTGCACCTGCGCATGCCCCGTCATTGCGAAAACGCACAGAAGGTGGCCGAATGGCTGGAAGCCAATCCGAAAGTGAAATGGGTGAACTATTGCGGACTGAAAAGCAGCAAATACTACGATCTGGCACAGAAATACATGCCAAACGGCTCGTGCGGTGTCATCGCTTTCGGCTTGAACGGCACCCGTGAGGAAGCGATAGAATTTATGGACAGACTGAAATTCATCTGCATCGTAACCCATGTGGCCGACGCACGTACCTGCGTACTGCATCCCGCCAGCCATACTCACCGCCAGCTCACCGACGAGCAGTTGCGCGAAGCGGGAGTCGCTCCGGACCTGATCCGTTTGTCGGTAGGCATTGAGAATGTAAGCGACATCATTGCCGATATTGAACAAGCTTTACAATAAGGCGAAGCGGATGAAAAGGATCATTATCATTGGCGCCACTTCCGGCATCGGACTGGAAGTGGCGCGATGCTATCTGAAAGCCGGCTGGCAGGTAGGCGTGGCAGGACGTAGAGAGGAAGAACTGGAAAAGCTCCGGCAGTCCGCCCCCGGACAGATATGTACCCAGCGGATAGATGTCACCCGCGAGGATGCCCCTGCCTTATTAAAGCAACTGATTATGAAAACGGGAGGTATGGATGTGTTCCTGCTCAGCTCGGGCATAGGCAAACAAAATCTTTCACTCTGCCCTGATATAGAATTACAGACCGCCGCCACCAATGTCTCGGGATTCATACGGATGGTCAATGCCGCCTATCATTATTTCGAACAGCAAGGCAAAGGACATATAGCGGTGATCAGTTCCATAGCAGGCACCAAGGGACTGGGGTCCGCCCCTGCCTATTCAGCGACCAAACGGTTTCAAAACACCTATCTGGATGCTTTGGACCAATTGGCGCACATGAACAAACTACACATTTCCTTCACCGACATCCGTCCCGGATTTGTTGCCACCCCTCTGTTGAAAGATGACAAATACCCGCTGCTGATGCAGGCTCCCCACGTGGCGTCACACATTGTAAAAGCCATCTCCCGAAGGAAAAGAACAGCTGTCATAGACTGGCGTTATCAAATTTTGGTGTTCTTTTGGGAACTGATTCCCGGATGGTTATGGGTGAGGCTTCCCGTACGGAATCAATAATCCTCCAACCGATATCATTTCATAGGGAAGCCCCTTGTTCTCATCCTGAACTTGCGAAAGATTTGTAAACAAGGCGAGGGCTTCTTTATTCCCCCTCCCCGGAACTACCTGAATGAAAGAAATTGATCAAGGAGACCGGCAAAGCCTGTGATCAGGCTGATGAAAGATCAAACAGGCTATTGAATGATGCTTTCTTTGTAAAGCCGGACCACTTTACAAGCATAGAAACTTAAAAAAATCTTTTCCCTTTGTAACAACTTTCCTGCTTCCCCCGTCTATCTGATTGAAAGCGCTTTCAAAAAACAAATTCAGTTATGAACAAAAACAAAATAAAACCATGAAAAAGTTTGTATTTACTCTATTGTTATTCTTCGTCTGCCATCTGGGTTACGCCCAAAGCATCGACAGTCTTTTCAATGAATTCGGCAGCGAGAAAAATGCCGACTGTGTCAAAGTATCTTCTTTCATGATGTCTCTCGGAAAAATGTTTGCCGGACACAATGAGGACACCAAGATAATAGGAAAAATAAAATCAATGAGAGTGCTGGACTTGGAATCCTGTACCACAAGCGTAAAAGAACGGTTCAGTAAAAAAGTGAACAAGCTGAGCCTGAACGGATACGATGAATTGATGCGTGTAAACGATGAAGGCGAAAAAGTACGTGTACTGATGAAAACCAAAAAGGAAACCATCCGCGAACTGCTATTCGTATGCACGGGAAAAGAAGATTGTACGCTGGTACAGATCAACGGAAAATTCACCAAGGAAGACATAGACCAATTAGTAAACCAGGAAACAGGGAAGAAGCATGGACGCCGCTGAGTTTAAACAACAATTCCTGCCTTACCACCGCAAACTCTACCGGACAGCCTTCCGGCTGACAGAAAACCCTCAGGAGGCGGAAGATATGGTGCAGGAGGCGTATCTGAAATTGTGGAACAAGCGCAATGAGCTGACGGGCGTGCTGAACACTGAAGCCTACTGTGTCACCCTTGTCAAAAACCTGTGCTACGACGCCCTCCGCAGAAGCCAGCCCGATGAAGACGGACATGCACCCGAAGAGCTGAACCTCCCTACGGACACCAACATAGCCCGGGAAGTAGAACAACGGGACGAGGTAAACCAGGTACGCCGGCTCATCGGCCGGCTGCCCGAGCAACAAAAGCGGGTGATTCTGCTTCGTGATGTCAATGATTGCTCCTTTGAGGAGATAGAGCAAGCCACAGGACTGAACGCCATCAACATACGTGTGTTGCTGAGCCGTGCCCGCAAAAAGATACGTGAACAATATAATGCTATAATGAACTATGAAAGTAAATGAAATAGAACAACTATTGACCCGGTATTACGATGGAGAAACCAGCGAAACCGAAGAAAAGGAACTGAAACGCTTTTTTACCGAAGAGGACGTTCCGGCTCATTTACTTGCCGAGAAGGAAATCTTCATGCAACTGGCAGCACCTCCCGCCCCCGAGATACCGGAAGGACTGGAAAGCAGTCTGAGCCGCAAGATAGACGAATGGGACACAGGCGAAAGACGCACGCTGAAAATAAAAAGACATACACGGGTCCTCCGCTTGCAATGGATAGGAAGCATAGTCGCCAGCCTGCTCATCCTGCTCTCCGTAGGACTGTACCTATACAAACCCTATCCGGCACCGCAAGACACCTGCGCCACCCCCGAAGAAGCATACGCACAGGCCCAGAAGGCACTTATCATGCTTTCCAGCAGCCTGAATAAAGGAATAGAAAAGGTGGAATCGGTGCAGGAAGCCACCGGAAAGATTCAAGAGAACGTAAACGAACAATTAAACCGATTAAATAACATAAAACAATGAAACGTACATATATCATTACCTTATTGCTCTCTCTGTGCTCACTGTTTACCTACGCACAGGACAGTTTTTTCGACAAGTTCGCTGATATGGAAGGGGTAACCTCTGTCTATATCTCAAAAGCCATGCTCAGCCTGATGCCCAACATGAAAACGGAAGGGGTAAATATAGGCGAAGTAGCCTCCAAACTGGACAACATCCAGATTCTAAGTTGTGAAAAGCCCGACATTATCGCCAAGCTGAAAAAGGAAACAGCTTTCATCAGCCCCAAGAACGGCTACGAAGAACTGATGCGCATAAACGATGAAGGCGAGAAAACCATCATTTATCTGAAACGGAACAAAAACAAAGAAAAGGAATTTGTATTGATGAGTCAGGAAAAAAATGAATTTACCATCATCGCCATCACAGGAAATCTGACTCTGCAAGAGATACAAGGCATCATCAACAAGGAGTAACTCCACGCATACCCCACCTTAAGGCTTTTCCCCCGTCTGCTAAGGCCTGAAGAAAGGATACATACTATCTCCATAGCACTATGGAGTTATCTCCAAAGCTTGCGGAGTTAACTCCAAAGGCTATGGAGATAACTCCGCAGGTTTTGGAGATAGTAACCGGACGGCCGGAAAAGCTTAACAATAGGACTGCGAACGCTTACGTTGTCTCCGGAAAAAGGTTATCCGCCCGCAGAATCCCCGCCCCGCCAATCAAGAGACTTATTTCTTTATCCGTTTTTGGGTAGGCAAAGTAAACTCATGCGCTTCGGTCACCGCCCCGTTGCTCTCTGTTGCAAAAACACGGAATTGCGCCTGGCCTGTTTTCAACTTTCTGCCTCCGCGAATAGTAGCCGTGTACCTTATCTGATTCCCGGCAGGCATATAGGCTATCTGAGCCGAAGGTGAGATCAGAAGATGCTTCATGCCGTTCATTTCCTCTATCACCGGAGTGACGTTGTAAGCGGGCACATCCCCATCATTCACCAAGTCGAACACCAGTTTGCTGTCTTCCTCCGCATCAATCACATGGTTACGGTTATCATCGATAAAACGCAGGTTGACAATCCTCAATCCCGACAAAGGCGCATAAGAGGGAGTATTCTCATACCGCGAAGAGGACGGACTGGTCTCCACGTAATACTCATCCGCTGGATAAGTTTCCTCCCGGGGTGTAGTCACGGCATTTCCCACAGCCGCCCCTGCCACCGTTCCCAGCAGCGCGCCGAACTGCGAGCCGTTATATCCACCAGCCCTGTCACCCACAATAGCGCCCAGTACTCCGCCGATGGCCGCACCGGCTTGCACTGCCGCCGGATTACCTTGCATGCCGTATGGCGAGCAGGCCGTAAGCAGACTGACCACCATCCCCCCAACAAATATCATTCTTCTCATATTCCCAATCGTTTATCATCTTTATCAGACAGACAAATATACTTTTTCCTATTGACAATGGGGTTATCTGCAATGTTAAAATTTCATTCTCCGTCATTCATCCTCATCGGTCAAGCCGGCACAATTCCTGATGGAGGGTTCTTCTTCCCAAAAGCACGGCTTTTTCATTTAAGCTTTGAATTGGGCGTACAATTCCCCTACCCATGCCAGTGCGTTTTGTTACCTTTATTGGATCGCCAAGGTTATCCGGCTTATCCTTAAATACAATCATAAGTTATTGAAAGGTTCAATATCCGTTAACCACGGACGTGGTTAAGTCTGTTCACCTAAGTGGTTAACTTTAATCACCCTAGTGGTTAGACTTAACCACCAAGGTGACTAAGCAATTATAACCTATAAAAAGTAAGAAAAGAAAAGGTAGAAAACAACTAATAGACAGGGGAATATGCGCATATAGACCACCGCCAACCCGATACACAAGCCATGCAGTTGCTTTATAAGGACGAACGGTTAGGAGTTGAATGATGAAAAAGAGGAGGTATTACGGCAAAACAGCACCGAATTTGAGCAAATTTCGCCTTTGGAACAGTTTCTTAAATGTTAATTTTATTCTACCACTACAGAGGAGAGAGAAGCATGGATGACCGCCCATGAAGATTTTCAATTATCAGCAAGAATATACGTATGAGAATCTGTCAATCAATAAGATAAATTGATCCGAACGCATTCTCCGTAAGCTGAACATTCCCCAAAAAGCCAGCAACAAAGGTACTTTGTATCATGTTGTAAAGTTTGAATAATTTATTTTTAAGCATCCATTAGTGAGAGCAATGCCCTCACTGAAGAATATGCTGCCACCACTAATAAGTAGTTCATAATAAATCAGTTAAAACAAAAGTGAGAGCATGAGGGCATTTTCGCATCCAACTTTCTATTGAATTACATCCCTACGCCACTGTCACTTACGGAAGTATGAAATATCGTTTTGTCTTTTCATATTCCGGCATCTATTTCTTTCAAAGAATGGTGTCCAGATTCACGGCCGCCCGTTCAGCCTTACGCTTTATGCTGCTCTGCCGGAGGTTGCAGTCAAGATCCCGATGCATGCTTTCAATAGCCTAATGCTGTCTGATTATCTGACCAAGTCGCTCTGCACTGCTATCTAGGCTTGAAATGTACAGTCACTGTTCAGATGTACTCCTGCCATCAGACTTTTTCTCCGTAGATGTGAGTCTTTCTATAACTGTCAAATTCCCATTCCATGTTTTCCTGTCAACAATCAGTTCTTCCCCACGGTAGATACAGACTGTCCTTGACTCAATCCTGCCGTGTTCCAAAGGCACAAAATAAATCCAAATAACAGAAGGGGACGTTTTTTTGTCTATCTTTGCCGGAAAACAAGTTAAAAGTCCATCGCCATATCCTTGCATTGCCGCAGAAGGCTTCCCCCTCTCCACGGTAAAACCGTGCCCGATATGGCAAAAGGACATTTACAACCTATCATTATGGAATTGAAAGCAAAATACGAACAACGCATCGGACAGGCCGAGGCAGAGCTCCGCCGGGTAAAAAACAAGATTCTCCGCATCAGCACGCTGAGGGTCTTGCTATTTGTAGCGGGAATTATAGGAATCATCTACTTCTATCAGGCAGGAACGACCATTATATGCCTCACCATAGCGGTCACTTTTCTCCCTTTCCTGGCATTGGTGAAGTATCACAACCGGCTGTTTTTCCGAAAAGACTGGCTGGTAACCTGCATACGGGTGAATAGTGACGAACTTTCCGCACTGGCGGACAACTATGAGCCTTTTGAGGACGGAAAGGAATTCACAAACCCCGCCCACAGGTATTCTTTCGATCTGGATTTGTTCGGAAGACACTCCTTGTTCCAAGCCTTGAACCGTACCTGCACTTCATTCGGAAAGGAGAAACTGGCGGAATGGCTGCAAAATCATCTGGAGACCAAGGAAGAGATCATCCGACGGCAGGAGGCGACAAAGGAACTGGCTGCTTATTCCGATTTCCGGGAAGCCTTCCGGATCACCGGCCTGCTCTACAAAGGGGCGACAAGTGACCGCGACGAAATTAAAGAGTGGACGGAAGCATCGGCCTATTTCAGCGAGAAATGGTGGAGCCGCCCGTTATTGATACTAGTTCCCGGAGTCAATATCGTACTGGCTGCGCTGGGGCTCGCCGGGGTCATTCCGATGATGTGGTTCGGACTGATTTTCGGATTGTTCGTGATCGGTAGTTTCGGATTGATAAAGCCTGTCAGCAACCTGCAAAGAGTTTATGACAAGAAGTTACGCATCCTGTCCATCTATGCCGAACTGATCAGTCTGATAGAGAACCGGGATATGAACGCTCCGCTACTGAGACAGCTGAAAGCAGAATTCGGCATGGACGGGAAACCTACCACCCATATCTTGAAAGAGCTCTCACGGGAACTGGATAAACTGGACTTGCGCAACAACCAATTATTATATGTCCTGCTGGAAGGTTCCATGTTCTGGCAACTCCGGCAGGTTATGCGCATTGAGCAATGGAGGCACAAATATGGAAAACATCTGCTCCACTGGCTGGACGTGCTGGGTGACATTGATGCTCTTTGTTCGCTGGCGACATTTGCCGGCAACCATCCCGCGTACGCTTATCCGGCCATTGCCGACAAGCCTTTCGTCTTCCTTGCCAAGGAAATGGGACACCCTCTGATGCCGGCGCGGCAATGTGTGACCAATAATGCTGATATCCCCTCAAGGCCTTTCTTCGTCATCATCACAGGAGCAAACATGGCGGGTAAAAGTACTTATCTGCGCACGATCGGAGTGAATTATATACTGGCATGTACCGGCTGTCCCGTATGCTGTTCCTCCCTTGAACTATATCCTGCCAAACTGGTGACAAGTCTGCGCACTTCCGATTCGCTGACAGACAACGAGTCTTACTTCTTCGCCGAACTGAAACGATTGAAACAGATCATAGACCGCCTGAACAAGGGAGAGGAGTTGTTCATCATTCTGGATGAGATTTTAAAAGGAACCAACTCGATGGACAAACAGAAAGGCTCATTCGCTTTGGTACGCCAGCTGATGGAGCTGAAAACGAACGGTATCATCGCCACACACGACCTGTTGTTAGGGAAATTAATAGAATACTTTCCTGAGGAAATACGGAACTATTGTTTTGAAGCTGACATCGCCAACGACGAGCTGGCCTTTTCATACAAACTCCGTGAAGGAGTAGCCCAAAACATGAATGCCTGCTTCTTGATGAAAAAGATGGGGCTAATCATCAACGACTAACCCCATCCGACAATTTATCACATTAACGTCTTAAGCAAATAAAGCAGACCTTCACAGGCACACCTTATTTCATAACATAAAGAGTCATAGAAAATCAAAAATCGCTTGTCTCCAAGCAATGTACAAACGCGCTTGCATCATTTCCCGTGAAATAAAACACAGAAGATGCAGGTTCGTATGTATAGGGGATGAAACGGAACAACTGGGCGGCTACGAATTTCTTATCTTGAGAAATCATATAGTCCATACGCACGTTTCCGTTTGTCTTTACTTTCACGTCATTCTTGGTTTCAAAACCTTTCTTCTCCAACGCCTCCGTCAAGGCATGCAAATCGCATACATCAAAGAAGCATGTCCCTTCTTTCGCCACACTACCGGTTGGCACATATACCCATTCCTTGCTTCGCCAGAAAAAACGGAATATGGCCCACAGGAACAGAATGGTTCCACCGGTCATGCATACCATACTCATGGTGGATGAGGAATCATCCAGCTTTAAAGAAGTTACAAACGCACCCGCACCTGCCACACAAAGGATAGCGGATATAAGAACGGAAGAGACACTGGTACGTTTTACAATATCGGGATGTGTTGCCGAAAACAAGGTTACTTCAGCAGAAACTGTATCACTCATAATAATCTGAATTTTATTCTTTACTAATTAAAAATACGATAACTCATACCACGGTCGCATCTCGCCATCACCGACAAGACAGAACCATGGAAAAACAAATTGGTGAAAGAATAAAAGCTAAATGAGAATACGCCTCATACCGAAGATATAATGCTCGCAAGCACTATCCCAGTTAAGGAAATGGGAAGAGGCATACACACGGGTGTGACAGTTTGCAAGACTGGCCATCCGAGTGGCCATCTTACGCAACAAGGTTTTTATAAATTGGGTAGTCTCGATGGAGGAAAAACGGTACATGCGCTCTGCGGAAGCACTGACACGATGTGCTAACGTATGAGCATCTCCAAACTCCATATCCGCTATTCCCTTATTGCTGTCCAAGGGAATGACACGATCCTCATTGATGGAGTGTTGTGAAGCAGCATCCGTATGCTGTACAGTGCATACCTCCATTGATGTAGCCGCAGCTACATCAACATATTCTGTTCTGGCAAAAGCCAAAGTCAACAGAAAAAACAATATGACTGTTACAAATCCTTTCATCGTTTTATTATCTGTGTTACAAAGATAACATAAATAGCTTCTCAGAGTTCATTTCATACAATAATTAACAAATATCAAAGGTATTTTGTTCTGCAAGCGTCTTTTTGTTTTGCACGCTGAGGAGAAACTTCCTATAAGCTTTGACACGGTTAACGGAGAACCTGCATGCTCCCCCAATCTAAAACAGTTTTTGGGCAATATAACTCCTTTGCAGGCATTGACAAGACCAATTGTAAGCGTCTCTCTCTTTGTCCGCCCCCTCTCATTATCGCCGGTCATGACATAAAAAAAGCCACAGCTTTTATAGCTATGGCTTTTATATATGATGATATACAGATTATTCAGCTTTAGGGGCTTCCTCTGTAGTTTCAGCTGCCGGTGCTGCAGGAGCTTCTGTAGCGGCCGCACTCTTCTTGGAACGACGAGTACGAGTTGCTTTCTTAGCAGTTGCAGTCTTAGCCATGTTTTCATCGTAATCTACCAACTCGATGAAGCACATTTCAGCGTTATCACCCAAACGATGACCCGTTTTGATGATACGAGTGTAACCACCCGGACGATCTGCTACTTTTACAGAGATTTCTTTGAACAACTCCGTTACAGCAAACTTATCTTGCAAGTTACTAAATACAACACGACGTGAATTAGTTGTGTCATCTTTAGATTTTGTAATTAAAGGCTCAACGAATTTCTTCAAAGCTTTAGCCTTTGCAACAGTCGTAGTGATTCTTTTGTGCTTGATCAAAGAACAAGCCATGTTAGATAACATAGCACTTCTGTGAGAAGCAGTACGACCTAAATGATTGAATTTCTTATTATGTCTCATTTTTTATTCTTTATCTAATTTATATTTAGAGATGTCGGTTCCAAACGACAGATTCAGACCCTCGAGCAAATCATCAAGCTCCGTGAGCGATTTCTTACCGAAGTTTCTGAACTTCAGCAGATCTGTCTTGTTGAACTGTACCAAGTCTCCCAATGTTTCCACATCGGCAGCTTTCAAGCAGTTCAAGGCACGAACTGAGAGGTCCATATCAACAAGCTTCGTCTTAAGCAGCTGGCGCATGTGCAATACTTCTTCATCAAATTCTTCATTGCCGTCCACATCGGATGTTTCAAGAGTAATCTTTTCATCAGAGAACAACATGAAATGATAAATCAATATTTTAGCAGCTTCTTTCAAAGCTTCCTTCGGGTGAATGGAACCATCGGTAGTAATTTCCAATACCAGCTTTTCGTAGTCAGTCTTCTGTTCAACACGGAAGTTTTCCACCTGATATTTTACATTACGTATCGGTGTGTAAATAGAATCGATAGGAATTACATTAACATCGGTACAATATTCGCGGTTTTCATCAGCCGGAACATAACCTCTACCTTTATTAATAGTAATGTCCATCTGCATTGTTGCTTTTGAATCTAAATGGCAAATAACCAATTCAGGATTTAACACTTCAAATCCAGTCAAATACTTACTTATATCACCTGCCTTAAATTCACTAGAATTCTCAACGGTAATGCTTACCTTTTCATTTTCGAACTCTTCTACTACTTGCTTAAATCTGACTTGCTTCAGATTTAAGATAATGTTGGTCACATCTTCTTTAACACCGGGTACAGATGCGAATTCATGTTCCACACCTTCGATCTTAATCGTGTTGATTGCAAATCCTTCCAATGAAGAAAGAAGAATACGGCGTAAAGCATTACCTACGGTAATACCGAAACCGGGTTCAAGTGGACGGAACTCAAATTTTCCAAATCTGGAGTCCGCTTCCAACATTAATACTTTATCAGGTTTTTGAAATGCTAATATCGCCATGAAATTAATTATTATTTAGAGTACAATTCAACGATCAAGTGTTCTTTAATGTTTTCAGGAATGTCCGCTCTTTCAGGTATATGTAATAACTTACCTACCTTTGAACTTTCATCCCACTCCAACCAAGGATATTTGCTATGATTGAATCCTGCAAGTGAATTAGCAATCACTTCCAATGATTTAGATCTTTCGCGTACACCTACAATCTGACCGGGTTTTACAGAGAAGGAAGGAATATTAACTACTTTTCCATCTACTGTAATGTGCTTGTGACCTACCAACTGACGGGCAGCAGCACGAGTCGGAGCAATACCCAAACGGAACACCACGTTGTCAAGACGAGCCTCTAAACTCTGCAACAAGATCTCACCGGTAATACCGTTAGCACTTGCAGCCTTTTCAAACAGGTTACGGAATTGTTTTTCCAATACACCGTAAGTATATTTAGCTTTTTGTTTTTCTGCCAACATGATACCGTACTCAGAAGTCTTTCTTCTTCTGTTGTTACCATGCTGTCCGGGAGGATAATTTTTCTTAGATAAAACTTTATCTGCTCCAAAGATTCCTTCACCGAATTTACGGGCAATTCTTGATTTTGGTCCAGTATATCTAGCCATTTCTTTTTCTAATTTAATTGTTACTAATGAACTTAATTTGTTGCAGCCGCGATTACAGAAAGGAAGTGCAATCCATTATTAACAAAATCAAGTTACATATAAAAATAGGTTATCTATTAAACTCTTCTTCTCTTTGGAGGACGACAACCGTTGTGTGGAAGCGGAGTTACATCAATTATTTCAGTAACTTCGATACCTGCTCCGTGAATAGTTCTGATAGCAGACTCACGTCCGTTTCCAGGACCTTTAACGTATGCTTTCACCTTTCTCAAGCCAAGATCAAACGCTATCTTAGCGCAATCTTGTGCAGCCATTTGTGCTGCATACGGAGTATTCTTTTTAGAACCTCTAAATCCCATCTTACCTGCAGAAGACCATGAGATAATCTGACCTTCACTATTTGCCAGAGATACAATGATGTTGTTGAATGAAGAATGAACATGCAACTGTCCATTAGCGTCAACCTTCACATTTCTCTTCTTAGCTGCGACTGTTTTTTTTGCCATATCAACAATTATTATTTAGTAGCTTTTTTCTTATTTGCAACTGTTTTCTTTCTTCCCTTACGTGTACGAGCGTTGTTCTTAGTGCTCTGACCACGAACCGGCAGACCAATACGATGACGCACACCACGATAGCAACCAATATCCATTAATCGCTTAATGTTCAATTGCACTTCTGAACGAAGATCACCTTCTACTTTATACTCAGCACCAATGATTTCACGGATTTTAGCTGCCTGATCATCTGACCAGTCTTTTACTTTCAAATCTCTGTCAACACCAGCCTTATCCAAGATTTTTGCTGAACTGCTGCGTCCAATACCATATACGTATGTTAACGCAATCTCGCCTCTCTTATTCTGAGGCAAATCTACACCAACTATTCTTATAGCCATATACTAAATTATTTTTTTTGCAAAAATAATAAATTATCCTTGACGTTGTTTATACTTAGGATTTTTCTTGTTAATAACATACAAACGGCCATTTCGTCTAACGATTTTGCATTCCGGCGTACGTTTCTTTAATGATGCTCTTACTTTCATATCTTATTTCTTTTTTATTTGTATCTAAAAACGATTCTTCCTTTAGATAAGTCATAAGGAGACATCTCTACTCTGACCTTATCCCCGGGTAATATTTTAATGTAATGCATTCTCATCTTGCCAGAGATATGAGCAGTAATTTCATGCCCGTTTTCTAGCTCAACACGAAACATTGCATTAGACAATGCTTCAACTATAACTCCATCTTGTTCTATTGCGGATTGCTTTGCCATATTAAATTGCTTTATCTCCTAATACTTGTTCGACATATTCAAATGAGGACAAAATATCTGCCTTCCCAACTCCTATTGCAACTGTATGCTCAAAGTGAGCGGCACATTTTCTATCGCGAGTACGTACTGTCCATCCATCTCTCTCCATTACTATCTGACGGGAGCCCAATGTTATCATCGGTTCAATGGCGATGCACATACCTTTTTTCAACAGAGTGCCGTATCCTCTTTTTCCATAATTGGGTACCTGCGGATCTTCATGCATGTCTTTTCCAATACCATGACCTACAAATTCTCTCACCACTCCATAGGAATTAGCCTCGCAATGTTGCTGGACAGTAAAACCTATATCACCCAAACGCTTCCCATGAACGGCATTCTCTATACCTAAATACAAAGCTTCTTTTGTTGTCTTCAAAAGTTTCAAGACCTCGGGATCAACTTCTCCCACACAGAAGGTGTAAGCCGAGTCCCCACAAAAACCATTCATGTAAGTACCACAATCAACAGAAACAATATCACCTTCTTTCAAAGGAATATCATTGGGAATACCGTGTACAACCTGATCATTTACCGAAGTACACAAGGCACTGGGGAACGGATCACCATATTGATTGGGAAAACCTTTAAAAGTAGGAACAGCTCCATTATCTCTAATAAACTCTTCTGCTACCTTGTCAAGTTCCCTGGTTGTCACACCGGGTTTTATCAATTTAGCAACTTCAGCCAGAGTTTTACCTACAAGTAGGTTACTCTGACGAAGCAGCTCTATCTCATCATCTGTCTTAAGAAATATCATCTCAGACTAATTAATATGCAGCAACATTACCAGCACGCCCCTTGATTCTTCCGGAATTCAACAATCCGTCATAATGGCGCATCAGCAAATGACTTTCCACCTGTTGGAGTGTATCCAATACAACACCTACAAGAATCAACAAGGATGTACCACCAAAGAACTGGGCGAACTCAGCTTTTACTCCAAAAATACCAGCAAATGCAGGCATAATGGCTACAAGAGCCAAGAATATAGAACCCGGCAGAGTAATACGAGACATAATCGCATCTATATACTCAGCTGTATTCTTACCTGGTTTTATTCCCGGAATAAAACCATTATTTCTCTTCATATCTTCTGCCATCTGGTTAGGATTAATTGTAATCGCAGTATAGAAGTATGTAAACACAATAATCAATATTGCAAAAACAAAATTATACCAGAAGCTAGTATGATCTACAAATGCACGTACAATACCACTTGCTGTTGCAGCGTTTGAGAAGCCCACCAATGTAATAGGAATGAACATGATTGCCTGAGCAAAGATGATAGGCATTACATTCGCAGCATTCACTTTCAAAGGAATATATTGTCTTGCACCACCATACTGTTTGTTTCCTACAATACGTTTTGCATATTGTACAGGGACCTTGCGAACGCCTTGAACCAGCAAAATTGCGGCTGCAATAACGAACAGCAAGAATACTATTTCCAACAAAAACATGATGATACCACCTGCACCCGGAGAAGCCAGACGAGAAACGAATTCCTGGAATAAAGATTGCGGCAGACGGGCAATAATACCAATCAAAATAATGAATGATATACCATTACCTATACCCTTATCTGTTATTCTTTCTCCAAGCCACAGAATAAACATACTTCCAGCTGCCAAAATGATGGTAGAAGTAATTATAAAGAATGTCCAATCTAATGAAGCATTAAGTGATGGTCCGGCTTGCATCTTAAGGTTAAGCAAGTATGAGGGAGCTTGGAAAACCAAAATCGCAATTGTCAATATACGGGTATATTGATTGATTTTTCTTCTACCACTTTCACCTTCACGTTGGATTTTCTGAAAGTAGGGAACAGCAATCGCCAAAAGCTGGATTACAATTGATGCCGAGATATATGGCATGATTCCTAATGCAAATATAGATGCATTGGAAAACGCTCCTCCAGAGAACATGTTTAACAAGGCTAACAAACCTTCACTTGTCTGTTTATGCAACTGAGTTAACATGGCAGGGTTAATACCTGGCAGAACCACGTATGAACCAAACCTGTAAATTGCAACAAATAATATAGTAATGAGGATCCTTTGTCTCAGATCCTCAATTTTCCATATATTTTTTAATGTTTCAATAGATTTTCTCATTGAATCAGAGTTTTACTGCATTACCACCAACAGCTTCGATTGCAGCTACCGCACTCTTTGAGAAAGCATTAGCTTCCACATCAAGCTTAGTAGTCAAACTACCGTTACCTAGTACTTTTACCAATTGATTAGAAGAAATGAAACCAGCTTCAATAAAGTCATTCATACCTACCTTAGTCAGATTCTTAGCATCAGCCAGCTTCTGAATAGTTTCAAGGTTAATAGCTTTATATTCTACACGGTTAATATTCTTAAAACCGAACTTCGGAACACGACGTTGAAGAGGCATCTGTCCACCTTCAAAACCAATCTTCTTTGAATAACCTGATCTTGATTTAGCACCTTTATGACCTCTTGTAGAAGTACCCCCTAAACCAGAACCGGGGCCGCGGCCAATTCTTTTTCTAGTCTTTGTAGATCCTTCTGCAGGTTTTAAATTACTTAAATTCATATCGTAATTAGTTTTTTTATTAACAATGAATTACTTAACGATGGCAACCAGGTGTTTTACCTTTTCAACCATTCCCAGAATAGAAGGAGTTGCTTCGTGCTCAACCACACGATTCATCTTGCGAAGTCCCAGCGCATCGAGTACTCTTTTTTGATCAGCAGGAGCACCAATTCTACTTTTTACTTGTTTAATCTTAATAGTTGACATAATTCCTCCTTATCCTCTAAATACTTTTTCCATACTTACGCCTCTGTTCTGAGCAACCATACGGGCATCTCTCATCTCACCCAAAGCCAAAATAGTAGCTTTTACCAGGTTGTGCGGATTAGAAGAACCTTTTGACTTAGCCAAAACGTCTGTAATACCCACACTTTCCAAAACAGCACGCATTGCGCCACCTGCTACCACACCGGTACCGGTAGAAGCCGGTTTGATGAATACTTCTGCACCACCAAATTTAGCCGACTGTTCATGAGGAACTGTACCTTTCAATACAGGAACACGAGTCAAGTTCTTCTTAGCTGCTTCAACACCTTTGGCAATAGCCGCTGTTACTTCACCAGCTTTACCAAGGCCCCAACCAATAATACCGTCTTCGTTTCCAACAACGACAATTGCAGAGAAGCTGAATGTTCTACCACCCTTTGTTACCTTTGTAACACGGTTGATAGCAACCAATCTGTCTTTTAACTCTATATCGTTAGTTATCTTAACTCTATTATTAACTGCCATAATTGATTAAAATTTAAGTCCACCGTTACGAGCAGCGTCAGCCACTTCTTTTACTCTCCCATGATACAAGTAACCATTACGGTCGAATACGACAGTCGTAATACCAGCTTCCTGAGCCTTCTTGGCAATCAGTTCACCAACTTTAGCAGCCTGCTCTTTCTTAGGCATAGCTTCCATTCCCAAAGAGGAAGCTGCAGCCAAAGTCTTACCAGCCAAGTCATCGATAACTTGAACGTAAATCTGCTTGTTACTTCTAAACACACTCATACGCGGACGTTCAGTAGTACCTGAAATCTTATTGCGCACTCTATATTTGATCTTGATTCGTCTTTCTAATTTTGTTGTCATGATAATACAATTTTATGTAAATTATTTAGCACCGGCTGACTTACCAGACTTTCTACGAATTTCTTCGCCAACAAACTTAATACCTTTACCTTTATAAGGTTCCGGCTTACGGAAAGAACGTATTTTTGAGCAAACCTGACCAAGCAGTTGTTTGTCACAAGATTCCAATATAATAAGAGGGTTCTTATTTCTTTCTGACTTAGTTTCTACCTTGATTTCAGGAGGCAACTGCATAAAGATATTATGAGTATAGCCCAAAGCGAAATCAATAATATTACCATTGTTTGAAGCACGGTAACCTACACCGACAAGTTCCAGTTCTTTCTTATAACCTACAGAAACACCAATAACCATGTTGTTAACCAAAGAACGATACAAGCCATGGAAAGCATGTCTTTGCTTTATGTTATCCAACATTGCGTTTTCGTTTTCCGTCAACGCCACATGTCCATCTTCAATTGCAACATTGATAGAAGGATCTACAAATTGGCTAAGTTCGCCTTTAGGACCTTTTACAGTAACTACATTATCCTTCAGAGTAACTGTTACTCCAGCGGGAATACTAATGGGTAATTTTCCTATTCTTGACATTGCTTATCCTCCTATTAATATACATAACAAAGAACTTCACCACCGATTTTCAGCTCAGCAGCTTCTTTGTTAGTCATTACACCTTTGGAAGTAGATATTATAGCAATACCTAAACCATTAATAACTCTCGGCATGTCTTTGTAACCCGTATACTTACGTAAACCCGGAGTAGAAACTCTGATAAGTTTCTTAATAGCATTCACTTTGTTTACTGAGTCGTACTTCAAAGCCACTTTGATAGTTCCTTGAGGACCATCTTCTACAAACTTGTAGTTCAGAATGTAGCCTTTATCAAAAAGGATCTTAGTGATTTCCTTTTTCAAATTTGAGGCAGGCACTTCTACTACTCTGTGCTTTGCACTAATTGCATTTCTCAATCTGGTGAGATAATCTGCGATTGGATCTGTCATATAATAATGAATTAAATTAATCAGGACTACCCTGACAATATTTAAAAATAAAAAGAATTACCAGCTTGCTTTCTTAACGCCCGGAATCAAACCATTAGAAGCCATTTCGCGGAACTGAATTCTTGAAATTCCGAACTGACGAATATAACCTTTAGGACGACCGGTCAATTTACAACGGTTGTGCAAACGAATAGGATTGGCGTTCTTAGGAATAGCCTGCAATTTCTGAGCAGCTTCAAAAGCTTCAGCAGGGTCACCTGAGTTGACAATCTTCTTCAACGCAGCACGTTTTTCAGCATATTTGGCTACAAGTTTGGCTCTTTTTACTTCACGAGCCTTCATTGATTCTTTTGCCATAATATATTAATCTTTTTTTGAGTTTTTAAACGGTAAACCAAATTCCTTTAACAAAGCATAACCTTCTTCATCTGTCGGAGCAGAAGTTACAAAGGTAATATTCATTCCGAGAATTTTAGTAATACTATCGATATTTATTTCAGGGAAAATGATTTGCTCCTGAATACCCAATGTATAATTACCTCTTCCATCAAACTTGCTTTCGATACCTTTGAAGTCACGGATACGTGGCAAGGCAACACGAACAAGCTTTTCAAGGAACTCATACATTCTTTCACGACGCAAAGTTACCATTACACCAATCGGCATTTTCTTACGCAACTTAAAGTTTGCGATATCTTTACGTGAAACTGTTGCAACAGCTTTCTGACCAGTAATTGCTGTTAACTCATTAATAGCAACTTCAATAATCTTCTTATCAGCGACAGCCATACCTAAACCTTGATTGATAACAATCTTCTTAAGTACGGGGATCTGCATTGTTGAAGAATATTGGAACTGATTCTTCAATGCAGGCGCAATGCGCTCTGCATATTCTTTCTTAAGGCTAGCAGTATTACTCATTATTTAATCTCCTCTCCTGATTTTTTAGCATAACGAACAAATGTTCTACCATCAGAACTTTCTCTTCTTCCCACACGTGTTGGCTTGCCTGTTTTAGGATCAACCACATTCAAGTTTGAGATATGTATAGCAGCCTCCTGCTTTACGATACCACCTTGAGGGTTCTTTGCATTAGGTTTGGTACTCTTCGATACCATATTGATACCTTCTACAAGTGCACGTCCTTCTTTAACAAGAACTTTCAGCACACGGCCAGTTTTACCTTTATCTTCACCAGAGTTTACGTAAACTGTATCGCCTTTTTTTATATGTAATTTACTCATTACTTAAATCTTTTACAAAATTAAAGTACTTCAGGTGCAAGTGATACCACTTTCATGTTTGCAGCACGCAACTCTCTTGCAACAGGGCCAAAAATACGACTTCCTCTAATTTCACCTGCATTATTCAATAATACGCAAGCATTATCATCAAAACGAATATAAGAACCATCAGCACGACGGATTTCTTTCTTAGTACGTACAATTAAAGCCTTTGATACTGCACCTTTTTTAACATCACTAGAGGGGATTACACTCTTGATAGAAACTACAATGACATCCCCTACAGAAGCGTAACGTCTCCTCGTACCGCCTAATACGCGGATACAAAGAGCTTCTTTAGCGCCACTGTTGTCACACACTGTAAGTCTGGATTCTACTTGTATCATAATTACTTAGCTCTTTCAATTATTTCAACCAATCTCCATCTCTTAGTTTTGCTCAAAGGACGAGTTTCCATGATGTGTACTGTATCACCTACATTACATTCATTCTTTTCATCATGAGCATGGTATTTTTTCGTTTTAGAAACGAACTTACCATAAATAGGGTGTTTTTCCTTAAACTTAGCAGCAACAGTAATGGTCTTATCCATCTTATTGCTTACTACAACACCTGTTCTTTCTTTTCTTAAATTTCTAGCTTCCATGAGGACCATTATTATTTGTTAAGTTCTCTCTGATGCAATTCTGCCTTCATACGCGCAATCGTTCTGCGTAATTTCTTAATCTGTGCAGGATTATCCAGCGGAGAGATAGAATGATTTAAAACCATCTGATTGTAATTGGCTACTTCAGCTTCAATTCTTTCTGCCAATTCATTGGTAGCTATTTCTCTAATTTCTGCAATCTTCATAATAAATTAAGCATTTTGATTTTTAGCATCGTAATCACGTCTAACTATAAACTTAGTAGTAACAGGAAGCTTCTGTGCTGCAAGACGCAAAGCTTCTTTAGCTACCTCATAAGGAACACCTTCTGCCTCGATGATAATACGACCCGGAGTAACCGGAGCGACGAAACCTTCAGGAGCACCTTTACCTTTACCCATACGCACATCAGCAGGCTTGCGGGTAATAGGTTTGTCCGGGAAAATACGGATCCAAATCTGTCCTTGACGTTGCATATATCTTGTTACCGCAATACGTGCAGCTTCAATTTGTCTACCTGTAATCCATTTAGTCTCCAAAGATTTGATACCAAATGATCCGAAAGCCAATTGGTTTCCTCTTTGAGCATTTCCTTTCTGACTGCCCTTCTGCTGTCTTCTGAATTTTGTCTTTTTCGGTTGTAACATAATTCCTAAAATTCAAATCCGTTAGCGATTGTTTTTCTTTCTTTTGAAGTTCTTACCACCGTTATTGTTGCCATTACCGCCACGACCACTCTCTTTAGTCTGAGTAAAGTTAGGCGCTAATTCTCTCTTACCATACACTTCACCACGGCAAATCCATACTTTGATACCCAGCAAACCAACCTTAGTCAAAGCTTCTGCATGACAGTAGTCAATGTCCGCACGGAAAGTATGTAACGGAGTTCTTCCTTCTTTATACATTTCAGAACGAGCCATTTCCGCTCCATTCAAACGTCCTGAAATCAACACTTTGATACCTTCAGCACCCATACGCATTGTGTTAGCGATAGCCATCTTGATGGCGCGGCGATAGGCAATCTTACCTTCTACCTGACGAGCGATATTATTAGCTACAATAACAGCGTCCAACTCAGGTCTTTTCACCTCAAAGATATTAATCTGAATATCCTTGTCCGTGATTTTCTTCAACTCTTCTTTCAGCTTGTCAACTTCCTGACCGCCTTTACCAATGATAATACCCGGACGCGCTGTACAAACTGTGATTGTCACCAATTTCAGTGTACGTTCTATAACAATTCTTGAAACGCTGGCTTTTGCAAGTCTGGCATTCAAATATTTACGGATTTTGCTGTCTTCCAACAAAGCATCACCATAATCATTGCCACCGTACCAATTAGAATCCCATCCTCTGATAATTCCTAAACGGTTGCTTATCGGATTAACTTTCTGTCCCATCTAGTCTTAATTTTGATTATCATTAGTACTCTTAGAATCAACGAACAAAGTCACATGATTTGAACGTTTACGAATTCTGTAACCCCTACCCTGCGGAGCCGGACGCATTCTTTTCAGCGTTGCACCCCCATCAACATAAATCTTTGTTACAAACAATTCGCCACTTTCTGCCTTACGTTCGTTTTTCTGTTCCCAGTTAGCAATAGCAGAGCGCAACAGTTTTTCCACTCTTGCAGAAGCTTCTTTAGAAGAAAACTTCAAGACACCCAGTGCACGGTTCACTTCCATACCACGAATCATGTCAGCCACGAGACGCATTTTTCGCGGAGAAGTAGGAACATTTTGCAACTTTGCAAAATACATGGTCTTAAGGGCTTCTTTTCTTTTTTCAGCCGATATTTTTTTTCTTGCTCCCATTATTTATTACTTTATTATTTCTTCAGATTATCCTGCTTATTTTTTCTTGTTACCTGCATGGCCGCGGAATGTACGTGTCGGTGCAAATTCACCCAGTTTGTGTCCTACCATGTTTTCTGTAACGTAAACAGGAATAAATTTATTTCCGTTATGAACTGCAATTGTGTGCCCTACAAAATCAGGCGAGATCATTGAAGCTCTAGCCCAAGTCTTAACGACAACCTTCTTGCCGCTTTCATTCATAGCAAGCACTTTGTTTTCAAGTTTTACGTTAATATATGGACCTTTTTTTAATGAACGACTCATAATTTACTCAATTAATCAGTTATTACTTTCTTCTCTCAATAATATACTTAGAAGACTGTTTCTTCGGAGCTCTTGTCTTCAAGCCCTTAGCATACAAGCCTGTACGTGATCTTGGGTGACCTCCGGAAGCGCGTCCTTCACCACCACCCATCGGGTGATCAACAGGATTCATAACAACACCACGGTTGCGAGGACGACGACCCATCCAACGAGTACGACCTGCCTTACCAGAAGATTCCAATCCATGATCAGAGTTACCAACGCTACCTATAGTAGCCTTACAAGCACTAAGTATTTGTCTTACCTCACCTGAAGGCAATTTAATTACACAATACTTGCCTTCTCTTGAAGTTAACTGAGCAAAATTACCAGCTGATCTCACCAAAGCTGCACCTTGACCCGGACGTAATTCGATATTATGAATTACAGTACCAACGGGGATGTTTTCAAGCGGAAGTGCGTTACCAATCTCAGGCGCTGCATTCGCTCCAGACATCAATGTGCTACCAACCTGCAATCCATTAGGAGCAATAATATATCTCTTTTCACCATCAGCATAAAACAGCAAAGCGATACGAGCCGAACGATTCGGATCGTATTCTATTGTTTTAACGACTGCGGGTACACCGTCTTTGTTTCTCTTGAAATCGATAAGTCTGTATTTTCTCTTGTGACCGCCGCCCATATAGCGCATTGTCATTTTACCAACATTGTTGCGACCACCTGTTGAGCGCTTTCCAAATACAAGAGACTTTTCTGGTACCGATGCAGTAATCTCTTCAAAAGTACCAATAATTTTATGTCTTTGCCCCGGTGTTGTGGGCTTAAATTTACGTACTGCCATCTTTTTTAAATATTGCTATAAAAATCAATAGTATCGCCTTCTTTCAATGTAACAACTGCTTTCTTATAAGCGTTCGTACGACCATTGATGATTCCAGACTTAGTGTAACGGCTTTTACTCTTTCCCGAGTATCTCAGCGTATTTACATCTACTACTGTAACATTATACAAAGCTTCAACCTCTCTCTTAATTTCCAACTTGTTAGCCTCAGGACGCACAATAAAACCGAAACGGTTTAATTTCTCGGTAATTGCAGTCATTTTCTCAGTAACCAACGGTTTAATAATAATTCCCATTATCTAAGCCTCCTTTTTAAATTAAGATAAGATATTCTCGATAGCCTTGAGCGAGTTTTCTGTAACAACAAGAGTTTCAGCATCCAATACTTTGTAAGTATTTAATGCAGAAGCAATTGTTACATCAGCACGTTCAATGTTACGAGCTGACAAATATACATTTTTATTAGCTTCCGGCAAAACAAGAAGCAACTTTTTGTCAGCAATTTTAAGATTATTTACCATAGCAACGAAATCCTTAGTCTTCGGAGCTTCAAAAGTGAAGTCTTCAACAATAATGATTGCGTTCTCTTGGACTTTATAAGACAGAGCTGACTTACGAGCCAATGTCTTAACTTTTTTATTCAATTTGAACCAATAGTCGCGAGGTTTAGGACCAAACACGCGAGCACCACCCACCAATACCGGAGAGTTGATATCACCACGACGAGCACCGCCACCACCTTTCTGACGACCTAATTTACGAGTAGAACCGCTGATTTCGCTTCTTTCTTTAGATTTATGAGTTCCCTGACGTTGGTTAGCCATAAACTGCTTAACGTCCAAATAGATAGCGTGGTCATTGGGTTCAATTCCGAAGATAGATTCGTTTAACGTAACCTTTCTTCCGGTGTCTTCACCTTTAATATTTAATACGTTAACTTCCATTATTTCTCAATTATTACGATTGAACCTTTGCAACCCGGTACCGAACCTTTAATCAAAAGAAGATTGTGTTCCGGAATCACTTTTAATACCTGTAAGTTATGTGTAGTAACGCGGTCACCACCCATTTGGCCACCCATGCGCATTCCTTTGAATACTTTTGCTGGGTAAGAACATGCACCGATAGAACCCGGTTTACGGGCGCGGTTGTGCTGACCGTGAGTAGTCTGACCTACACCACCAAATCCATGTCTTTTCACTACACCTTGGAAGCCTTTACCTTTAGAAGTACCAACAACGTCAACATAAGCTACATCATTGAATAATTCCACTGTAATAGTGTCTCCCAAATTCAGTTCTGTCTCAAAATCCTTGAACTCGGCCAAGTGTCTCTTCGGAGTTACACCAGCTTTTTTAAAGTGCCCCATCAAAGGTTTGGTAGTATGTTTTTCCTTTTTGTCCTGGAAACCTACCTGAACAGCTGCATAGCCGTCTTTCTCAACACTCTTAATCTGAGTAACTACACAAGGACCAGCTTCGATAACAGTGCATGGTACATTCTTACCATCAGCACTGAAAACGGATGTCATTCCGATTTTCTTTCCTAATAATCCTGGCATTTCAGTTAATTTTTAAATGCATTAAACTTTAATTTCTACTTCAACTCCACTCGGTAATTCTAACTTCATCAGAGCATCTACTGTCTTAGCTGTTGAGCTATAGATGTCGATCAATCTCTTGTAAGAAGACAATTCAAACTGTTCACGTGACTTCTTATTAACAAAAGTCGAACGGTTTACCGTGAAAATACGCTTGTGTGTAGGCAATGGAATAGGACCGCTGACGATAGCGCCTGTAGCCTTCACAGTTCTAACGATCTTTTCAGCAGATTTGTCCACCAAGTTGTGATCGTAAGATTTCAGTTTAATTCTAATTTTTTGACTCATTAGATTTTAAATTAAAAAATGATTAAATATAAAGTGGGGCCGGATTAAGAGTCATTCGCTAACCCGTCGCCCCTTCTTTTTCTATTATACTAAGTCCACACGACCTTTCACTTCTTCAAGTACAGCCTTAGCAATAGAGCTGGAAACTTGAGCATGATGATCGTAAGTCATAGATGAGGTTGCACGACCTGAAGTGATAGTACGTAAAGCTGTTACATAACCGAACATTTCAGCCAAAGGCACTTTTGCTTTTACGATACGAGCTCCAGAACGGCTTGATTCCATTCCTTCTACTTGACCACGGCGTTTATTCAAGTCACCGATAACATCACCCATATTTTCTTCCGGAGTTACAACTTCCAGCTTCATAATAGGTTCAGTCAATACAGGACCTGCTTTAGCACATGCATTCTTGTAAGCCTGGATAGCACAGATTTCAAATGACAACTGGTCAGAGTCAACCGGGTGGAATGAACCATCCTTCAAAACAACTTTCAGTGAATCCAGCGGATAACCTGCCAATACACCATTCTTCATTGCTGTCTGGAAACCTTTCTGGACTGATGGGATAAATTCCTTAGGAACGTTACCGCCCTTCACTTCATCAATAAACTGCAGACCGCCTTGTGTAAAGTCTTCATCAACCGGGCCGATTGCCACAATGATATCGGCAAACTTACCACGACCACCAGACTGTTTCTTATAAACTTCACGCAACTCAACAGTCTTAGTGATAGCTTCCTTGTAGTTAACCTGAGGTTTACCCTGATTACATTCTACTTTGAACTCACGTTTCAGACGATCGATAATAATATCCAAGTGAAGCTCACCCATACCAGAAATAATAGTCTGACCAGATTGTTCGTCAGTCTTAACAGTAAATGTCGGGTCTTCTTCAGCCAGTTTAGCCAAACCGTTAGACAATTTGTCAAGGTCTTTCTGGGTCTTAGGCTCAACAGCAATACCAATTACCGGATCAGGGAATTCCATTGACTCCAATACGATCGGAGCATCTTCATCGCACAATGTATCACCTGTACGGATATCCTTGAAACCAACACCGGCACCAATATCACCTGCGCCAATTACCTCCACAGGGTTCTGTTTATTTGAATGCATCTGGAACAAACGTGACACACGTTCTTTCTTACCCGAACGAGTATTATAGATGTATGAACCAGCCTCTATTTTACCAGAGTAAACACGGAAGAAAGTCAAACGACCTACATAGGGGTCTGTTGCAATCTTAAATGCCAAAGCTGAGGTCTTTTCATCATCACTAGGCATACGATCCTCTTCTGCACCAGTGCTCGGGTTAGTACCTACGATAGCAGGTGTATCCAACGGAGAAGGCAAGAACGCACAAACGTAGTCAAGCAATGTCTGAACTCCCTTATTTTTGAATGAAGAGCCACAGAACATAGGAACGATATCCATCTTCAATGTTCCCGCACGTAAAGCACGCAAAATTTCCTCTTCAGTGATTGTAGAAGGATCATCAAAGAATTTTTCCATTAAAGCGTCATCAAATTCAGCTACTTTTTCGAGCATTTTTTCTCTCCATTCATTAGCTTCATCAACCAAGTTCGCAGGAATCTCTTCTACGCTATAATCTGCACCCATTGTTTCATCGTGCCACAAAATAGCTTTCATTTTGATCAAATCAACAACCCCCTTAAAGCTTTCTTCAGCACCGATAGGAATTACTACAGGACAAGCATTTGCGCCCAATACATCCTTCATCTGACGAACAACTTCGAAGAAGTCAGCACCAGAACGGTCCATTTTATTAACGTAACCGATACGAGGTACATTATATTTATCAGCCTGACGCCATACTGTTTCCGACTGAGGTTCTACACCACCTACCGCACAATAAGCCGCAACAGCTCCATCCAACACACGCAAGGAACGTTCTACTTCAGCAGTAAAGTCAACGTGTCCCGGAGTATCAATCAAGTTAATTTTATAAGTATTTCCCGCATATTTCCAACGAGTAGTAGTAGCAGCAGATGTAATAGTGATACCACGTTCCTGCTCCTGCTCCATCCAGTCCATTGTTGCCGCACCGTCATGCACCTCACCAATTTTGTGAGTTAATCCAGTGTAGAACAAAATACGTTCTGAAGTCGTTGTCTTACCGGCATCGATGTGAGCCATGATACCGATATTGCGGGTCAAATGCAAATCATGTTTAGCCATTTTCGTCCTTTACTTATTAATTATTACTTGATTAGAATCTGAAGTGAGCGAATGCACGGTTAGCTTCAGCCATACGATGCATATCTTCCTTACGTTTATAAGCGCCACCCTGTTCGTTGAAAGCGTCAATAATCTCAGCAGCTAATTTATCAGCCATTGATTTACCGCCGCGTTTACGAGCGAAAAGAATCAAGTTTTTCATTGAAATTGACTCTTTACGATCAGGACGAATTTCAGTAGGAACTTGGAAAGTAGCGCCACCTACGCGACGAGACTTTACTTCAATCTGAGGAGTTACATTATCCAAAGCTTTCTTCCAGATTTCCAAAGATGATTTTTCTTCGTTAGGAAGTTTTGCTTTCACTGTTTCCAGTGCCGCATAGAAGATCTCATAAGATGTATTCTTTTTCCCATCATACATCAAGTGGTTCACGAATTTAGAGACCTTCTGATCATTAAATACCGGATCCGGAAGGATCACACGTTTTTTTGGTTTTGCTTTTCTCATTTTTTCTCAAAATAATGTTTTGTTTGGGGCTGCACTTTTCCGTTTACTTCAACGCTTCCTCCGAAGCATTTACTCAACCTTTATAGCTTATTCCAACAAACCAAAACTTAAATTAATATTCTTTGTTTCAGGAATTCAGTTACAATTTACTTCTTTCCTTTTCCTTTTGCAGGAGCTGCAGCCTGTCCAGCTTTAGGACGCTTGGCACCATATTTAGAACGTCTTTGTGTACGACCAGCCACACCAGCTGTATCCAAAGTACCACGAACAATGTGATAACGTACACCCGGAAGGTCTTTCACACGACCACCACGAACCAATACGATGGAGTGTTCCTGCAAGTTATGACCTTCTCCCGGAATATAAGAGTTCACTTCCTTAGAGTTAGTCAGACGCACACGAGCAACTTTACGCATTGCTGAATTCGGCTTTTTCGGAGTAGTAGTATACACACGAACACAAACACCACGTCTTTGAGGACATGAATCCAGTGCCGGAGATTTACTCTTCTCAACCAAAACCTCTCTTCCTTTTCTTACTAATTGTTGAATAGTAGGCATTTTGTTTGATTTTTAATTATTATATATTGTTTATTAATTTGCTATACTAAGTCCAAAACTATACATTTTGGGCTGCAAAGTTACGAATAACATTTTAATAAACAATACTTTCTACCAATAAAAATAGTCTGTCTCTCAAAAAAAGTTTTTGAAAAACAGACTACTATGTTATTTTCGCTACAAAAGCCCTTATGCCTCCCCTTTAAATCCGCTTATAGGAGGAATGAATGTTTTTCCATCCGGTCCATTATTTCCCCCATTCATTTCTTCCGGCATTCGGATAGGTCCGAAATTACGTTCGTATTTTGCAACATTCTCCTGTAATGCATACATCAAACGTTTTGCGTGTTCAGGAGTCAGTACAATACGTGACTGCACTCCAGCTTTGGGCAATCCCGGCATTACACGCACAAAATCAACAATAAATTCCGAACTGGAATGGGTGATAATGGCAAGATTTGCATACGTTCCTTGAGCCACTTCTTCTTTCAACTCTATCTGCAGCTGATTGTTATTTTTTTCGTTTTCCATGATTTTATACTTTAGCATTAAAAAATATTCTGAATCTCAATGTTCCCAACTTCAATTCTTTGGTTAGAGTACAAATATAGATATTTATTTGCAATAATACAACATACCCACTGCTGCTCTATATATTTTTCCGATAGCATCTGTTATAAATCTAAAGAGGCTGATTTCTCTCTGGGAAATCAGCCTCTTTTACATTGTGTATATTTAGAATTACTCTACTTCACTATAGTCAAGGACATTCTTACGATTAGCAAGAATACGGTCATACTCTTCCTTTGAACCGACAATAATCTTTTCAAATTCACGCTGACCGGTACCAGCAGGAATCAAGTGACCACAAATCACATTTTCCTTCATGCCTTCCAACCTGTCAACCTTACCATTGATGGCAGCCTCATTCAAGACTTTCGTTGTTTCCTGGAATGATGCAGCCGACATGAAGCTTGAAGTTCCCAAAGCAGCACGGGTGATACCTTGCAAAATCTGAGTAGATGTAGCAGGAATAGCATCACGTACCTCAACAGGCTTCAAGTCACGACGTTTCAGCATACTGTTCTCATCACGCAACTTACGGGCAGTGACAATCTGCCCCGGCTGCAAATTCTGAGAATCACCAGCATCAACAACCACCTTCTTGCCCCAGATACGGTCATTTTCTTCCATGAACTCTTGCTTATCCACTACCTGTTGTTCCAAGAAGCGGGTATCGCCCGGCTCATCGATCTCTACTTTACGCATCATTTGACGGACGATAATCTCAAAGTGTTTATCATTAATCTTCACACCCTGCAAACGGTAAACGTCCTGCACTTCATTAACGATGTATTCCTGTACAGCCGTAGGACCTTTGATGGCCAAGATGTCAGCAGGAGTAATCGCACCGTCAGACAACGGAGTTCCGGCACGAACATAGTCGTTTTCCTGAACCAATATTTGCTTAGACAGGTTCACCAAGTACTTCTTCACCTCACCCGTCTTAGATGTAACGATAATTTCACGATTACCACGTTTAATCTTACCCATAGTAATTTCACCGTCTATTTCAGAAACGACAGCCGGATTAGAAGGGTTACGTGCCTCAAACAACTCTGTAACACGAGGAAGACCACCAGTGATATCACCGGCCTTACCTACAGCGCGAGGGATCTTCACAATAATGTCACCAGCCTTCACAGCCTGACCGTTTTCAATCACGACATGGCCACCCACAGGCAAGTTATAAGTACGGATCAAATTGCCATCTTCTGTCACAATATGAGCAGAAGGCACCTTAGTCTTATCTTTGGACTCGATAATGATAATCTCACGCAAGCCGGTAGCTTCATCAGATTCTACCTTATAAGTCACGTTTTCAACCACACTTTCGAATTCAATCTTACCAGTAGCTTCTGTGATAATGACAGCATTAAACGGATCCCACTTAGCAATCAGTTTGCCCTTCTCGACAATATCACCGTCCGCAGCATACAATTTAGAACCGTAAGGCACGTTATGAGTTGACAGGATAATTCCTGTATTCACATCAATAAAGCGGACTTCGGCCAAACGACCGACTACCACCTTCACTGATTCACCCATTTCATCAACCGTATCTACCGTACGCAGTTCTTCGAATTCCAAACGTGCATTATTCTTAGCTACAATACTTGCATTGGCAGCCATATTGCCTGCGATACCACCGGCATGGAATGTACGCAGTGTCAACTGTGTACCCGGTTCACCGATAGACTGCGCAGCGATTACACCAACAGCTTCACCTTTCTGAACCATACGGCTGGATGCCAAGTTACGTCCGTAACACTTAGCACATACACCTTTCTTAGATTCACAAGTCAATACCGAACGGATTTCAACGCTTTCAATCGGAGAATCCTCGATTTCCTGCGCAATATCCTCTGTAATTTCCTCACCGCCAGCCACAATCAGTTTTCCAGTAGTAGGATGGACGATATCATGTACAGAAACACGTCCCAGAATACGTTCGTACAAAGTGGCAATAACTTCATCGTTATTTTTCAAAGCTGTACAAACCAGACCACGAAGTGTTCCACAGTCTTCTTCATTAATAATCACATCATGAGACACGTCCACAAGACGACGAGTCAAATATCCCGCATCGGCCGTTTTCAACGCGGTATCCGCCAAACCTTTACGAGCACCGTGGGTAGAGATAAAATACTCTAACACAGACAAACCTTCCTTAAAGTTTGAAAGAATCGGGTTCTCAATAATCTGCGCACCCTCAGCACCGGCTTTCTGCGGTTTTGCCATCAAACCACGCATACCAGACAACTGACGAATCTGCTCCTTAGAACCACGAGCACCGGAATCAAGCATCATAAATACTGAGTTGAAACCTTGGTCATCGTTCTTAATTGTCTTGTAAAGGATATCAGACAAATCACTATTTACGTGAGTCCATGTATCAATAACCTGGTTGTAACGTTCATTGTCAGTGATGAAACCCATGTTATAATTCATCATAATCTGCTCAACCTCCTCATTACCACGTTTTACCAGTTCTTCTTTTTCTTTCGGGATAATAATATCGCCCAAGTTGAATGACAGCCCGCCCTTGAAAGCCATATAATAACCTAAGTTCTTAATACCATCCAAGAACTCACAAGCACGTGCAACACCGACAGCCTTGATAACATCACTAATGATGTCACGCAAAGACTTTTTAGAAATAATGGTATTCAGGTAGCCTACTTCAGCCGGAACGATTTCGTTTACAATCACACGACCTACGGAGGTTTCCTTCATCATCACATCTACGATTTTACCATCCTTGTCCAAATCCTTCACAACTACGTTGACAATGGCGTGAATATCCACTTTACCTTCATTATAAGCAATCAAAGCCTCTTCCGGTCCGTAGAAAGTCAAGCCCTCACCTTTAGCTCCTTTTCTCAGTTTGGTAATATAATACAAACCAAGTACCATATCCTGTGCTGGCACAGTAATAGGAGCACCATTGGCAGGATTCAAAATGTTATGAGCCTGGAGCATCAACATCTGTGCTTCCAGAATCGCATCATTGCTCAAAGGCAAGTGAACAGCCATCTGGTCACCATCGAAGTCGGCATTGAACGCAGTACAAGCCAACGGGTGCAACTGGATAGCTTTACCTTCAATCATGTGCGGCTGGAAAGCCTGAATACCCAGACGGTGCAGAGTCGGCGCACGGTTCAGCAATACAGGATGACCTTTCATTACATGTTCCAAGATATCCCAAATCACAGGTTCCTTGCGGTCTACAATCTTCTTTGCCGATTTTACAGTCTTCACGATACCACGTTCTATCAGCTTACGGATGATAAACGGTTTGTAAAGTTCTGCAGCCATCAACTTAGGAATACCACATTCACCCATCTTCAATTCAGGACCAACGACGATTACCGAACGAGCTGAATAGTCAACACGCTTACCCAACAAGTTCTGACGGAAACGTCCTTGCTTACCCTTCAAACTATCAGACAGTGATTTCAACGGACGGTTAGCATCCGTCTTCACCGCACTTGACTTACGTGAATTATCGAACAAGGAATCGACAGCTTCTTGCAACATACGTTTTTCATTACGCAAAATCACTTCCGGAGCCTTTATCTCAATCAGTCGTTTCAAACGGTTGTTACGGATAATCACACGACGATACAAATCATTCAAGTCAGAAGTGGCAAAACGACCACCATCCAACGGAACCAACGGACGAAGTTCTGGAGGGATAACCGGCACAATACGTACAATCATCCATTCAGGTTTATTGCGCCCGCGAGATGCACGGAACGATTCAACTACCTGCAGACGCTTCAAAGCCTCGTTCTTACGTTGCTGTGAGGAATCGTTGCTTGCCTTATGACGCAATTCGTATGACAAAGCATCCAAATCCAAAGTTGAGAGCAAGTCATAAATAGCTTCAGCACCCATCTTAGCGATGAACTTGTTCGGATCTGTATCCTCCAAATATTGGTTTTCTTTTGGAAGCGTATCCAAGATATCCAGATACTCTTCTTCAGAAAGCAAATCAAATTTATTAATACCGTCTTCAGCTTTCACACCCGGCTGAATAACTACATAGCGTTCATAATATACAATAGCGTCCAGTTTCTTTGTAGGCAAGCCCAACAAATAACCGATTTTGTTCGGCAATGAACGGAAATACCAGATATGTGCTACAGGCACAACCAGCTGAATATGTCCCATACGTTCACGACGCACCTTCTTTTCAGTCACTTCAACGCCGCATCGGTCGCACACAATTCCTTTATAACGGATACGTTTGTACTTACCGCAATGACATTCATAGTCTTTTACCGGTCCAAAGATACGTTCGCAAAACAAGCCATCTCGTTCCGGTTTGTAGGTACGGTAGTTGATAGTTTCAGGCTTCAACACCTCACCGCTCGAATTCTCAAGGATTTCTTCGGGTGAAGCCAAGCCAATTGAGATTTTCGAGAAATTACTCTTTATCTTAGTTTCTTTTCTAAAAGCCATACTTCCTTATTTATAATGTAAAGAGTTATATTTTTTATTATTCAAGGTTGATACTCAAGCCAAGACCTCTCAGTTCATGTAACAATACATTCAGAGATTCCGGGATACCCGGAGTCGGCATAGGTTCACCTTTCACAATAGCTTCGTAAGCCTTTGAACGTCCTACAACGTCATCAGACTTGATAGTCAGGATTTCCTGCAAGATATGTGCCGCGCCAAATGCTTCAAGCGCCCACACTTCCATTTCTCCGAAACGCTGACCACCGAACTGTGCCTTACCACCAAGCGGCTGCTGAGTAATAAGAGAGTACGGACCGATAGAACGAGCATGCATCTTATCTTCAACCATGTGACCCAATTTCAACATATAAGTTACACCCACTGTTGCAGGTTGGTCAAAACGCTCACCTGTACCACCATCACAAAGATAAGTCTTACAATAACGGGGCAATCCGGCTTTATCCGTCCATTCATTTAAATCATCCATAGAAGCACCATCAAAAATAGGGGTAGCGAATTTCACGCCCAACTCTTTTCCGGCACGACCTAATACGGCTTCAAAAATCTGACCGATATTCATACGAGAAGGCACACCCAACGGATTCAATACGATATCAACCGGGGTTCCATCCGCCAAGAACGGCATATCTTCCTGGCGAACCACACGAGACACAATACCTTTGTTACCGTGACGTCCCGCCATCTTATCACCCACACCGATCTTACGTTTCTTGGCAATATAAACCTTAGCCATCTGAATAATACCTGCTGGAAGTTCATCACCGATAGTGATAGCGAATTTCCTACGCTTCAATTCAGCATCCAATTCTTTATATTTCTTCAGGTAATTCATAACCAAATCGCGGATCATATCATTCTTATGAGCGTCAGCAGTCCACTTACTCAACTGAATAATAGTATAATCCAATGATTCCAGATCGCGTTTGGTAAACTTCGCACCCTTAGCAATAACTTCCGTTCCCAAGTAATCTTTTACCCCCTGAGAAACCTTACCGTTAGTCAACACCAACAATTTCTCAATCAAGATATCTTTCAGTTTGGCAGCCTTCTCTTCGAATTCATCATTCAGTTTAGGCAGAATAGCCTTATCGGCATTCTTCTCACTTCTGCTCTTGATAACACGTGAGAACAACTTCTTGTCGATAACGACCCCACGCAATGACGGAGAAGCTTTCAATGAAGCATCCTTCACATCACCTGCCTTATCACCAAAGATAGCACGAAGCAATTTCTCTTCCGGAGAAGGATCTGATTCACCCTTTGGAGTAATCTTACCAATCAAGATATCACCCGGTTCGATACGCGCACCTACACGAACGATACCGTTTTCATCCAAATCTTTAGTAGCTTCCTCACTCACATTAGGAATATCAGAAGTCAATTCTTCCATACCGCGTTTCGTCTCGCGGACTTCCAAAATATATTCATCAACGTGTACAGAGGTCAACAAGTCCTCACGTACAACGCGTTCATTCAACACAATAGCATCCTCGTAGTTATACCCCTTCCAAGGCATATAAGCCACCAACAGATTCTTACCCAATGCAAGCTCACCACCCTGAGTTGAATATCCTTCAGTCAGGATATCACCTTTCTTCACACGCTGACCTTTATCACAAGTAGGACGAAGGTCAATAGTCATACTCTGATTAGTCTTACGGAATTTAGGAATTCTGTATTCCTTCAAAGCAGGTTCAAAGCTTACAAATTCTTCATCTTCATTTCTGTCATACAGGATACGGATAGTCGTTGCATCCACATACTCCACAACCCCGTCGCCTTCTGCGGCAATCTGAGTACGAGAGTCTTCAACCAACTGCTTTTCAATACCTGTACCTACGATAGGAGCCTCTGTACGCAACAAAGGAACCGCCTGGCGCATCATGTTTGATCCCATCAATGCACGGTTAGCATCGTCATGTTCCAGGAACGGAATCAAAGAAGCAGCGATAGAAGCGATCTGCTGTGGAGAAACATCCATCAACTCCACCTGGTCAGGAGTAACGACCGGATAATCGGCATCACGACGAGCTTTTACTTTCTCACGAACAAATTTGCCTTCATCATCCAACGGAGCATTACCCTGAGCTATAACCTTGTCTTCTTCCTCTTCAGCTGTGAGATATTCAATACCTTCAGCAGATATATCCACCTTGCCATCAGCTACCTTACGATAAGGAGTAGAGATAAAGCCGAGTTCATTGATCTTAGCATATACACACAAAGAAGAGATCAAACCGATATTCGGACCTTCCGGAGTCTCAATCGGACACAAACGGCCATAGTGAGTATAGTGTACGTCACGAACCTCGAAACCGGCACGTTCACGTGACAAACCACCAGGGCCTAACGCTGACAAACGACGTTTGTGAGTGATTTCGGCCAACGGATTGGTTTGGTCCATGAACTGCGACAAAGCATTTGTACCGAAGAATGAATTGATAACAGAAGAAATAGTCTTCGCATTAATCAGATCAATCGGAGTAAACACTTCATTGTCACGCACGTTCATACGTTCACGGATAGTACGGGACATACGTGCCAAACCAATTGCAAACTGGTTAGACAACTGCTCGCCCACCGTACGTACACGACGGTTACTCAAATGGTCAATATCATCAACATCCGCTTTAGAGTTAATCAACTCAATCAGATACTTAATGATTTCAATAATATCTTGTTTTGTCAATACCTTCACATCCATATCCGTAGTCAGCCCCAACTTTTTGTTGATTCTGTAACGGCCTACTTCGCCAAGGTCATATCTTTTTTCAGAGAAGAACAGGTTATTGATAACCTCACGGGCGCTGGCATCATCAGCCGGGTCTGCATTACGCAACTGGCGGTAAATGTAAAGTACAGCCTCTTTTTCAGAGTTGCTCGGGTCTTTCTGAAGCGTATTAAAAATAATAGAGTAGTCGGATGAATTCGCTTCTTCCTTATGAACAAGGATATTCTGAACGCCAGAATCAATAATTTCATCGATATGATCCTCTTCTATCACAGTCTCACGATCAATGATCACCTCATTACGTTCAATAGAAACAACTTCACCGGTGTCTTCATCTACGAAATCCTCTGTCCATGTTTTCAAAACACGAGCAGCGAGTTTTCTTCCTACGACTTTCTTCAAATTAGTCTTGTTAACTTTAACGTCTTCAGCCAAGTTAAAGATTTCGAGGATATCTTTATCATTTTCAAAGCCCACCGCTCTTAACAGAGTCGTTACAGGCAATTTCTTTTTACGGTCGATATACGCATACATCACATTATTGATGTCTGTAGCGAATTCGATCCATGAACCTTTGAATGGTATAATACGGGCAGAGTACAATTTCGTACCGTTAGCATGTACGCTCTGGCCGAAGAATACACCCGGAGAACGATGTAACTGAGAAACGACTACACGTTCAGCACCATTGATTACAAAAGTTCCTTTCGGAGTCATATACGGAATAGGCCCCAAATAAACATCCTGAATGACCGTGTCGAAATCTTCATGATCAGGATCAGTACAATACAGCTTCAATTTCGCCTTCAAAGGCACACTGTATGTGAGACCACGCTCCAGACACTCGTCTATTGAATAGTGAGGCGGATCAATGTAATAGTCCAAGAATTCAAGGACAAAGTTATTACGAGTGTCAGCGATAGGGAAGTTTTCAGCAAATACCTTGTACAGCCCGTCATTCTTACGTTTTTCGGGCGGGGTATCCAACTGTAAAAAGTCTTGGAATGACTTCAATTGCACTTCCAAGAAATCCGGATACTTCATCGGATTCTTGATGGAAGCAAAATTAACTCTTTGATTTTCAGTATTTGAAGACATTTGTTAATATTTTGTAGAACTTAATAATAATATAGACACAAAAAGGTTAAGAATCCTCTGCTTGAGGATTCCTAACCGTATTACCTGATACTCAGGCTAATATTATTTAAGCTCAACTTCAGCTCCAGCTTCTTCCAAAGTTTTCTTCAGTGATTCAGCTTCGTCTTTAGCCAAGCCTTCTTTTACTGTGCTAGGAGCACCGTCTACCATGTCTTTAGCTTCTTTCAAGCCAAGACCACATGCTTCTTTAACGGCTTTAACAACCTGCAATTTAGCAGCGCCTGCGCTCTTCAAAACTACATCGAAAGATGTTTTTTCTTCAGCAGCAGCTGCACCAGCAGCAGGACCAGCAGCAACAGCTACAGCTGCAGCAGCAGGTTCAATACCGTATTCTTCTTTAAGGATAGTTGCAAGTTCATTAACTTCTTTTACTGTCAAGTTAACTAATTGTTCTGCAAAAGCTTTCAAATCTGCCATTTTTGTATGATTTTAATTGTTTGTTACTAATTGATTATAAAATTGATTATTCGGCACGTTCGCCCAGAGTCTTAAGAACTCCATGAATGGTGTTACCACCTGATTGAAGAGCAGAAATAACATTCTTCGCCGGTGATTGCAGCAATGCAATGATATCAGCAATAACTTCATTCTTACTCTTGATATTGCAAAGAGCATCCAGTTGATTAGCACCTACATAGAAACCTTCTTCAGCATAAGCTGCTTTCAATGCAGGAATTTCCTCTTTGTATTCTTTCAACAACTTTGCAGGAGCGTTAGCTACTTCGCTAAACATTACTGAAGTTGTACCTTTTAAAGAATCGAACAACGGAGAGAAATCAACATCTTCCATGCTCATCAGAGCTTTGTGAAGCAAAGAATTCTTCACAACAACCAGCTTAATACCAGCTTTGAAACACTTTCTTCTCAGTTCACTTGTCTTAGCTGCATCCATAGCAGTTGTGTCAACCAAATAGAAATGTCCGTATTGCTTAACGGTTTCAGCCAACTGACCAATAATAACGCCTTTATCTTCCTTTCTCATGATTCCTCCTTATTATTAGTTTTCTTCTACAGTTTTGGGATCAATCTTGATACCCTTACTCATAGTACTTGAAAGATAAATACTCTTAATATAGGTACCCTTAGCTGAGCTTGGTTTCAATTTAATGATAGTAGCGATAAATTCTTTCGCATTATCACGAATCTGATCAGCAGTGAAAGAAACCTTACCAATTGAAGTATGAACGATACCGCTCTTATCAACCTTAAAGTCAATCTTACCTTGCTTAACTTCCTTAACAGCCTTAGCTACATCCATAGTTACAGTACCACTCTTAGGATTCGGCATTAATCCGCGAGGACCAAGAACACGACCCAGAGCACCGATCTTACCCATGATAGACGGCATTGTGATGATTACATCAATATCAGTCCATCCACCTTTGATCTTTTCAATATATTCGTCAAGACCAACATAGTCAGCGCCAGCTTCTTTTGCAGCAGCTTCAGCATCAGGTGTACACAGAACCAAGACACGTACCTGCTTACCTGTTCCGTGAGGCAGTGAAACTACACCACGAACCATTTGGTTAGCTTTACGAGGGTCTACACCTAAACGTACGTCAATATCTAATGAAGCATCAAATTTAGAAAAAGTAATATCTTTAACTAACTGTGCAGCTTCTTTCAGTGAGTATGCTTTCCCTGCTTCAATTTTTTCTGCAGCCAACTTTTGATTTTTTGTCAGTTTACCCATTATAATTGAAGTTTATTAGTTATTACCCGGGAATTCCCCTTTTACAGCGATACCCATACTTCTAGCTGTACCAGCTACCATAGTCATAGCCGACTCGATAGTGAAGCAGTTCAAGTCAACCATTTTGTCCTGAGCAATCGTACGAACTTGTTCCCAAGTAATTTCAGCAACTTTCTTACGGTTAGGCTCAGCAGAACCACTCTTAATCTTAGCCATTTCAAGCAATTGAATAGCTACGGGAGGAGTCTTGATGACAAAATCAAAAGACTTATCTGCGTAGTAGGTAATGATTACAGGTAAAATTTTACCTGCTTTGTCCTGGGTTCTGGCATTGAATTGCTTGCAAAATTCCATGATGTTAATACCCTTAGAACCCAAAGCAGGTCCAACGGGAGGTGATGGATTTGCAGCGCCTCCTTTAATCTGTAATTTGATTAGTCCAGCAACTTCTTTAGCCATTTTGTTTCTAATTTTTATATATTAATTATATCGAAAGTCTAATGCACGTAACAGGATGCATTATTCTTTCTCGACATCCATAAAGCCAAGTTCCAGCGGAGTTTTACGTCCGAAGATCTTAACCATAACCTTCAACTTCCGTTTTTCGGTGTTCACTTCTTCAATGAGACCACTGAAGCCACTGAACGGTCCAACGGCAACTTTCACTGTTTCTCCTACGGTGTAAGGTACATTCAGTTCCTCACTGCCTTCCTGGAGTTCATCCACCGTACCAAGTATGCGATTCACTTCCGATTGTCTCAGAGGGACCGGATTTTCGGAACCTCCCAAGAAGCCGATTACATTCGGAGTGTTTCTCAAATGATGAGCAACTTCACCGACCAAAGCAGCTTCTACTAAAACGTATCCGGGAAGATAACTTCTTTCTTTCACAATTTTCTTACCATTGCGAACCTGATACACTTTCTCAGTAGGAATCAACACCTGAGACACATACTCGCTAAGGTCACTATTCTTAATGTCAGCATCAAGATATTCCTTAACCTTGCTTTCTTTTCCACTAACGGCACGTAACACGTACCACTTTTTTTCAATCTCAGACATCTTTACTCAATTATTAGTGCGGATAGATAATATCCTCCATTACAAACTGGAAGACTGAATCCATAAGAAAAACGACTAGCGCAATGAGCAGGGAAGCATATAAAACAACCACTGCGCTACTAGAAAGTTCTTTACGAGTAGGCCATGATACTTTATGGACTAATTCGTCATAAGATTCTTTACAATAATTTGCTACTTTCTGAAACATATTCTTTCAAGTTTAGCACGGGAGGAGAGGCTCGAACTCCCGACACCCGGTTTTGGAGACCGGTGCTCTACCAACTGAGCTACTCCCGTAAAAATCAGTCCCCGGTATATTACGACCGAGAACTGATCATATTATTTATCTAATGTAATGTGTATTAGTCAAGAAGTTCTGTAATCTGACCAGCACCTACTGTACGTCCACCTTCGCGGATAGCGAAACGCAAACCTACGTTCAATGCAACCGGGTAGATCAACTCAACTGTAATAGTTACGTTATCACCAGGCATTACCATTTCAGTTCCTTCCGGCAAAGTGATTTCACCTGTACAGTCCATAGTACGCAAATAGAACTGAGGACGGTATTTGTTATGGAACGGAGTGTGACGGCCACCTTCTTCTTTCTTCAAGATATAAACCTCAGCTTTGAACTTAGAGTGAGCCTTAACCTGACCCGGCTTACACAAGATCATACCACGCTTGATTTCGTTCTTGTCGATACCACGCAACAACAAACCAACGTTATCACCAGCTTCACCTTGATCCAACAGTTTACGGAACATTTCAACACCAGTTACAACTGATTTCTTATCTTCACCCAAACCAAGGATTTCAATTTCGTCACCTACATGAATAACACCAGCTTCGATACGACCTGTAGCAACAGTACCACGACCAGTGATAGAGAATACGTCTTCAACAGGCATCAAGAAAGGTTTATCGATATCACGCGGAGGCAATGGAATCCAAGTATCAACTGCATCCATCAATTCCATTACTTTATCTTCCCATTCAGCAACACCGTTCAAAGCACCCAGTGCAGAACCGCGGATGATAGGAGTATTATCGCCGTCGAAATCATAGAATGAAAGCAGTTCACGCATTTCCATTTCTACCAATTCCAACATTTCTTCATCATCAACCATATCACACTTGTTCAAGAAAACAACCAGACGAGGTACGTTTACCTGACGAGCCAACAGGATGTGTTCACGAGTCTGAGGCATCGGACCATCAGTTGCAGCACAAACGATGATTGCGCCATCCATCTGAGCAGCACCAGTAACCATGTTCTTTACATAGTCGGCGTGACCCGGACAGTCAACGTGAGCATAATGACGATTTGCAGTTTGATATTCTACGTGAGAAGTATTGATAGTAATACCTCTTTCTTTTTCTTCAGGAGCGTTGTCGATTGAATCGAAAGAACGCAATTCTGAAAGACCTTTTTTAGCCAACACAGTAGTGATAGCAGCAGTCAAAGTGGTTTTACCGTGGTCAACGTGACCGATAGTACCAATGTTAACGTGCGGTTTCGAACGTTCAAATTTCTCTTTAGCCATAGCTTTACTTGTTATTTATTTGATTAATAATCAGCAATTACGTTATCAAAGAGCTGTTAACGAGACTTGAACTCGTGACCTCTTCCTTACCAAGGAAGTGCTCTACCACTGAGCTATAACAGCAAGAAAAGAGAGCGGAAGACGGGGCTCAAACCCGCGACCCTCAGCTTGGAAGGCTAATGCTCTATCAACTGAGCTACTTCCGCAAAACTAAAGACTTTTCAAAGCCTCAAGAATGTGGGCAAAGATGGATTCGAACCACCGAAGTCGAAAGACAGCAGATTTACAGTCTGCCCCATTTGGCCACTCTGGTATTTGCCCAACTTATTTTTCAAAGATCTATTAGCTTTTCAGCATCTTTTCTTGAGCCTCTTGTCGGATTCGAACCAACGACCCCGAGATTACAAATCACGTGCTCTGGCCAACTGAGCTAAAGAGGCTTGTTATTTCTAACTTTGCAACCATTCCACCTCGGATGGTTAAGCGGCTGCAAAGTTAGATATTTATTTTAAATCTCAAAAACTTTCAGCGATTTTTTTTATTTACCGCGCAGTTTTTCTTTATATTTTGTCAATTGCTTGGAAAGTGCGTCCACGCACACGTCAACTGACTCTTCAAATGTATCACTCACCTTCTCTGCAAAAAACTCACCATTAGGAACCAACACTTTCATACTAGCCTCCTTGTTCATTGCAGTTTCAGGTTTTACTACTTTTAATGACACCTCCACTTTATTTATATCGTCACAATACTTTTCTAACTTAGCAGCTTTTTTCTGGATAAAATCCTGAAGTCTTTCCGTTGCATCGAAATGAATAGCTTGAATTCTAACTTCCATAAATACCTCCTTTTTTACGCTCTTGGATGAGCTTGTTCATAAACTTTTTTAAGTTCCTCAAAAGTTGTATGCGTATAGACCTCCGTTGTTGTCAGACTACTATGGCCCAGCAATTCCTTCACCGCGCCCAACTCTGCCTCATTATTCAGCATAGTAGTTGCAAAAGTATGTCTCAACACATGCGGACTTCTTTTTTTCAGCGATACCACCTTTGAGAGGTTCCGTTTCACTAAAAGATATACCTTTCCAGCATACATCCGTTTCCCATTCTCCAGAACAAAAAACGCCTCCGCTTTTCCAGGCAACGCTTCGTTTCTTACCTTCAGATAAACAAGCATCGCTTCCCGCAGTTCTTCACCAAAAGGAATCAGCCGCTGTTTGTTTCTCTTACCCGTCACTTTTATCAGAGATGCAGAGAAATCGACATCCACATCATTCAGCCCTATAAGTTCGGAAAGCCGCATGCCCGTGGCATAAAACATTTCCAATATCATTTTATCCCGACAACCTGTAAAATCGTCCTTAAAAGGGACCTCATCCAAGAGTCGGTCCATTTCACGTTCTTTCAGAAATACAGGCAGAGGCTTCTTGTTTTTCGGACCAATGATTTTCAACATCGGGTCCACCCTCACCACGCCTTTCTTCAGAAGGAAACGATAAAACGACCGGAGCGAACTCAGTTTCCGGTTTACAGAAGTAGATGTATACCCAGCCTCCATCAGGTTCATTATCCAACCACGGACCAGATCCGCATCTACCGTTGTAAAATCAATATTCTCATCCCTCCCCTTGAAGTATTCTTCAAATTTGGTCAAATCTATTCCATAGCTAACTATCGTTTTCTCAGAATAGTTCCTTTCAAACCGAAGATAATCCAAAAAAGAGTCTGTCATCATAAGAAACGTCGCTTATCAATTCAGCAACGAATATATGAAAAAGAATTCAATTATTCAAAGAATGTGCGAGTTTTTAATTATTCTTCTACTTGCTGAAGCTTCTGCACATAGACTGCACGCTCTCTTTTCAGTCTGTTCAATACAGACGGCTTGTCGAACTGTTGTCTAGCTCTTAATTCTTTTACAACACCTGTTTTTTCAAATTTTCTTTTGAACTTCTTCAGCGCTTTTTCAATGTTTTCGCCTTCTTTTACTGGTACTACAATCATTGTTTTTAATTATTAAATATGTTGTTATTAAAATTTTCTGATAGTCAAATTGCGGCGCAAAATTACACATACTTTCTTTATTTACAAAACTTTCCGCAATTATTTATCTAAAATAATCCAGAAATCGTATCTTTGCTTTCCAGTACAAACCATTATAAACCAATTAAAATGAAATCGGAAATTACAAATAGAATAGCCGGACTACGCCATTTCATGCGTAAACACCAGCTTTCAGCTTTCATTATCCCCAGTACCGACCCGCACATGGGAGAATATGTTCCCGCACATTGGGAAGCGCGTAAATGGATATCAGGCTTCACCGGTTCGGCGGGCACAGCTGTCGTAACACTAGACAAGGCCGGGCTTTGGACAGATTCACGCTACTTTCTTCAAGCAGCCGAACAACTGGAAGGCACAGGCTTCGACTTATTCAAGGACCGGCTGCCGGACACCCCTTCTATTACAGACTGGCTGGGCAGCGTGTTGAAGGCAGGAGACAAAGTAGGAATAGACGGCTGGGTAAACAGTTATCAGGAAACCTGCGACTTACAGAAAGCGTTGGAAAAGAAACAGATCTGCCTGACTCTTGCTCCCGACCCATTTCAGGAGCTATGGACAGATCGCCCCGAACTACCCGGCGACCAGGTGTTTATACACGAATTAAAGTACGCCGGCATCAGCTGTGGAGATAAAATAGCCCAGATACAGGAGGCAGTCCACCGAAATGGTTGCACAGGCATACTGATTTCCGCATTGGACGAAGTCGCATGGACATTAAACCTGAGAGGAAGTGATGTACACTGCAATCCGGTATTTGTGAGTTACCTTCTCATTACCGACAATGGCTCTACCTTATATATAATAGAAAACAAATTATCCGAAGAAATCAAAGGTTATCTGGCAGAAAACGGAGTGGAGGTCAAGTCCTACCCGGCGGTAGAAGAAGATTTGAAAGCCTTCACCGGAAAACTCCAGATATCAACCGGTGTCAATGCAGCCATCCATGCAGCGGCTTGCACTAATTCCGTTGTCGAGGTAGCCCCCTCTCCCGCACTCCTGTTGAAGGCGGTGAAGAACAAGACCGAGATCGAAGGCTTCCACCATGCCATGGAACGCGACGGAGTGGCCATGGTCAAGTTTCTCCGTTGGCTGAAAGCAGCCGTTCCCACCGGAAATGAGACCGAAATCAGCATCGACAGGAAATTATACGAATTCCGCGCCGAACAAGATTCTTTCAAAGGAATCAGTTTCGACACCATTGCCGGGTACAAGGACCACGGTGCCATCGTGCACTATGAAGCGACTCCCGAAACCGATGTCCCACTAAAAGCCGAAGGCATGTTACTGCTGGACAGTGGCGCACAATATCTGGATGGAACAACAGACATTACCCGCACCCTTGTTTTAGGAGCACTTACCGAAGAAGAAAAAACGGATTACACCCTAGTCCTGAAAGGATTTATCCAGCTCTCGATGGCACAATTCCCACACGGTACTTGCGGCACCCAGCTGGATGCACTTGCCCGTCTCCCCATGTGGAAGGCCGGGATTAATTACCTGCACGGAACAGGACACGGCGTAGGTTGTTTCCTGAATGTGCACGAAGGGCCTCATCAGTTCCGCATGAATCACATGCCCGCCTTACTTGTTCCGGGCATGACCGTGACCAATGAGCCGGGCATTTACAAAGCCGGGCGTCATGGCATACGCACAGAAAACACAATGTTGATAGTCCCGGCACAGGAAACCGAATTTGGCACATACTATAAATTCGAGCCACTCACTCTCTGCCCCATCGACAAAGAAGCCATTCTTACAACCCTGCTGAGTGACGAGGAACTGGAATGGTTCAACCACTATCACGAAAAAGTTTATAACCGATTAAGCCCGAAATTGAACAATGAGGAGCGCGAGTGGTTAAAAGAAGTAACATCCCCCTTAAAACGCTAGAAATAAATTATGGCACTCATAAAATCAGTAAGAGGATTCACTCCGGAAATCGGCGAGAACTGTTATTTAGCCGACAATGCCACTATTATAGGCGATGTTGTCATCGGAAGAGATTGCAGCATCTGGTTCAATGCCGTGTTGCGCGGTGATGTAAATTCCATCCGTATAGGCGACCGCGTAAACATTCAGGACGGCAGCGTACTGCACACGTTGTACCAAAAGTCCGTTGTGGAGATTGGAAATGACGTCTCTGTGGGACACAATGTAACCATACACGGAGCTACCATAAAAGATGGCGCCCTGATCGGGATGGGATCTACCGTACTGGATCATGCCGTTGTGGGCGAAGGAGCCATTGTAGCCGCCGGTGCCTTGGTATTAAGCAATACCATTATCGAACCAGGAAGTCTTTGGGCCGGTGTTCCGGCCAAGTTCATCAAAAAGATACCTGAAGCACAAAGCAAAGAGCTGAACCAAAAGATAGCCAACGGATATCTGATGTATGCTTCCTGGTTTAAAGAAGAAGGAGAAGAACAAAAATAGTTCTATCTATCGAAAATAAAGAAACGCTAGTATTAACTAAAAAGGATTGATTATGAAAAAGTTCATTATTGCAGCCAGCCTGATATTTCTAGGATTAGGTTCCGCTTTTGCTCAGCAAGGGAAACAGGCGGTGGGCGGTAGCTTAAGCTACGGAACTGAAACAGAAAGTATGGGTATTGGTGCCAAATACCAATACAATATTACCAATGAGATACGCATTGAGCCTTCAATGGATTATTTTTTCAAGCACAACGGGTTGAGCATGTTCGACATTAATGCCAATGTCCATTACTTGGTTCCAATAGCAAGCAATGTGAAAATTTATCCGTTAGCCGGATTTACATTTACCAGCTGGCATCAAGATTTAGGTATAGGGGCAGGCTTTGGGGCCAGCACCAGCAAATTCGGTGTCAACCTGGGGGCAGGTATGGAATTTGCTTTAGATAGAAACTGGAACATGAACTTCGAAATGAAATACCAATTGATCAGTGATCTGGATCAGGCAGTATTCAATCTGGGCGTAGCCTATAGTTTCTAAATCATAACCCAAGAAGGATAAAGCACTCTTTAGAGATACCTTTATCCTTCTTTCTACCGAAAAGGCTAACCAGCCTTATACATTCATGTGTGCCGGTGTCAATGACTCCTGCACACATGATTTCCAATCCAGTGATCATTATCCGTTCATGAACCTGTAGGGATGCTGTAATTACCTTCATTTTGTATGCCTCAACGATAAAAACCGATTGTTTCTTTCCTCCTTTCAACTACCACTGAAACGCCCTATTCATAGGCGTTCCGGCTATAAAGGGACATCCTGTCATTGTCCTTTCAGCACGAGTCAACCGATTTCAGTGAAAGGAGACAAGCCATACGGCTGAAACGGGAGTGTGGGGAAGTGGTTTCAGTTTTTAGTGGCTGACTGTCTGTGTGTATGGCATAAGATGAAAGGATGAGGGAAAAAGGGGGATATTGACTTAGCGGAGGGGGGAATGCGATGAACAAGCTAGGTTTGTACACTGAATGGACTAGGTCTGTGCGCGGAACAGACTAGGCTTGTTCACTGAACAGGCTGGGTCTGTTCACGAAACATGCTGGCATGTTTAAAAAACGTATAGTTGTTTTTTTAAAAGATGAAGATGTTTTCTTAAAAGATGAAGACGTTTTCTTAAAAGATGAAGACGTATTTTAAACACCATGTCGGCGTATTTTATTCAACAATAAACTTTAGTTAGTAACGTGTAAGCCTGCACGTATGCATGCATCGAGCCACACGTACGCAAGCATCGCCCTACACATACGTATGTATTGCACCCTGCCCAGTGGATTTTGTAGCAAGTTCCATTGAAATCCACGGTAGGATACCAGAGTCTCATCCGGCAGAGAGAGAGAGAACTCGCTATACTCTCCTTCAATACTTTCCACATTCACTTTTCCACCATGTGCCTCGGCCACGCGGAAAACATAGTTCAATCCCAATCCAAAACCCGGTGCACCTCCCTTACGGCTGCGATCGGCTGCCGAAGCACATTCATACTTCTCGAATATGCGGCTTTGATCTTTCAGAGGGATACCCATACCGTTATCCCTTACCTCTATTAAAAAGGATTTATCAGTCTGGTATGAGGATGAAATTTGTATATCCGCCTCTTCACCCGAATATTTTATAGAATTGTCTATCAGGTTGCTGAGGGCTTCTTGCAGAAATTCCTCATCAGCATACCCCCACTCCGACTCCAGCCGGAGGGAAAAATGTACCGGTTTCTCCGCTTTGGCAGTATATTTCCCGATAAGGTCTTCCAGCATGGGACGAAGTTGTACTTCCTCCTTCACAAGCCTCAGCTGATAGTTTTCCAATTTTGAAAGAGTCAGCACTTTGTTTGTCAACGACAACAGATGCTCACTTTCATCCTGCAATATCTGAAAATGCTTCTCGCGCTTGTCCGGATAGGGATCCAGCCTGCCTGATCTGAGCATTTGCCCCCCATCAAAATACAAGCCAGCGGAGTTTTCATTGTATGAATCATGGCGTATGAGAAATCTTCATGATACAATCAGGGGCAGACCTTTCATTGGTCTGCCCCTGATTGTATCACTTCGTTACGGAAAGTATCTTGTTGTATTCCGGTTGGTCATTCAATGTCTCAATAGCCTTTTTCAAGTCGGGATCATCTTTCAGACGTTGTAACACCGAACCACGCTGGAAATAATAGCGTTTGATTACCTCCTGGGCAATGGCATCTTTTATTTCTTTCGAGAATCGATCCAACTCATGATCCAGATTATGCGTCAGTTTCGTCTCCAAGGCGGCAAACTCATCTTTCGCTCCATCCATATAGCCCTCAAACTCTGCAATTTCTTTCAAGTTCTTCAGCATCTTCTCACTCTGTCGGTCATAAGTAAACTTACGTTTATGCAACATCTTCTTAAAGTCGGCATAGTCGGCATCCGTTACTGTGAAGTCTTTTACTTCCCCTATCTGAGGATGCTTGATACAATACTGGGTAGCATAATCGAAAATCAGATCATCATTGAGCAGATAGAACAAGATGTTCGGGAACTTTTCAGCTTTCACCTCCACATCAGGCCGGATACCGCCACCATCACGTACTTCACGTCCGGCTGCCGTATGGAATACATGGGTCAGACTATCCGGAGTGCGGGCTACCGAACCGTCAGCATTACGTTTAGCATAATCAATGGCCTGAATGCATCGTCCGCTGGGAATATAATATTTTGCGGTAGTAACTTTCATGCTGCTGTTATAAGGCAATTCACGGGGAACCTGTACCAAGCCTTTACCGTATGTACGGCTTCCCACGATAATGGCACGGTCAAGATCCTGCAAGGAACCCGAGACAATTTCGGACGCCGAAGCTGTAGCACCGTCCACTAACACGGCCAGCGGAATTTCCGTATCTACCGGTTCGTTCATCGTCTTGTAAGTAGTTCCGGCTTGTTTAATCTTGCCTTTTGTCACCACAATCTCCTTTCCTTTCGGCACAAAGAAATTCACTACGTTCACCGCTTCTCCCAGCAAGCCGCCGCCATTGCCCCGCAAATCGAGAACAATAGATTCAGCACCTTGCTGTTTCAATTCTATCAATGCCTTCTTTATTTCTTTTGAACAATTCTCTATAGCAAAAGTGCTGATAACGATATACCCCACATTATTGCCCGCCATCCCATAATAAGGCACAGGATTCGTGCGAATGGTAGAACGGGTTATTTTAAACTCCATGGGTACATAGGTACTATCCGAAGTAGGTCTCTCAACTTTCAGGACACAAGTTGTTCCCGGCTCACCACGCAGATTATCACTGACGTATGAAGTCAGCTCATTGGGGATTCTGTCTCCCTGCGCCATATCTTTTCCATTTATCTCCATGATGATATCACCGGCCTTCAATCCTATTCCAGCAGCAGGGCTTCCCTCGGACGGCTCAATAATAGCCACACGCTTGCGGGGAGTATAATATCGGATCACCGAACCGATACCGCCAAACTTTCCACTAGTCATTTCCTTCAACGTATTATCTTCTTCCGGATAATATTCCGTGTAAGGATCAGTCTGCGCCAACATAGCGTCAATACCATATTTTATCACTTTTTCAGGATCAATCGTATCGACATAGAACATATCCAACTCCTTGAATATCGCATTAAAGATATCCAAGTTTTTTGCTATCCGGAAATTACGGTCATCACCCTTATTAAAACTAAACAAAGCGCCACCAGCCAAGGCCACGCAAATCACTAACAATATTTTCTTACTATTCCACTTCATCACTTTACGTATTTGTGAACCGCAAATTAATACATTATTCTATTCAAGCCTGTAGAAGGGCCTCGATATTTAACTTTATTTCGTCCCATTTTTTCTTTGATAAGGTTGTACCCACCACTTGTATCACACTGGATGCTAAAATAGAGCCTATAATGGAACATTTCTCTAAAGAATAGCCACAAGTCAGTCCATACAGGAAGCCGGCCGCATAATAATCTCCAGCGCCAGTGGTATCCACTACCTTTTTTACCGGAGGCACCTCCAGTTTGATACATTCCGTACCTTTCTTTATACATGAGCCTTGGGCACCCAGTTTTACTATCACGACACTGCATTTAGAAGCGATTTCATTGATAGCCCCCCAGGCATCCTTGCCTGTATAAGCCTTCGCCTCTTCCTCATTAGCAAAAACCACATCCACGTATTTAGTAATCAAAATATCGAAGAATTCCAGGTCTCCCTCCACAATATTATAACTGGCCATATCCAAGCAGATCTGCAATCCGGCTTCTTTACCTAATTGCATAGCACGAAGAATCAATTCATGATCCTGCACCAAGTATCCTTCTATATATAGGTATGCATATCCTTTAAACATATCCAATGTCAGATTTTCGGCTTTCATGGTGGCGGCAGCTCCTAAATAAGTGCCAAAAGTGCGTTCCCCATCCGGTGAGATGAAAGTGGAAGCCACTCCTGTAGGCAAATCACCGGCAAGTAATTTCATGTCAATTCCCTGCTTCAAACCATTTTTTTTAAAATATTGCCCGAAATCATCTTTTCCTGTCTTTCCGATAAATCCCGGATGTGCCCCCAGGTTAGCCAATGCCAAAACAGTGTTTCCCGCACTCCCTCCTGTGGCTTTATGCGTTTTCATCTCAGAGAATTTACCACTGATTTTCAAGAATTTATCTTCATTTATAAGTTGCATACTTCCTTTAGGCAAACCCATCTCATCCAATAGCGAATCATCTTGCAAAGTAACAAGAACGTCAACCAATGCATTGCCCATTCCAATTATTTTATCCATTTATCTAAAATTTTTCTGCAAAGATATTGCATATTTCGGAAAAACCTATTATCTTTGCACCGCATTTGAGAGAAAAACCTTCTTCGTTAGCTCAGTCGGTTAGAGCATCTGACTGTTAATCAGAGGGTCCTTGGTTCAAGTCCAAGACGAAGAGCACTTTTAAAGTCAAATGCAAATATTCTTCGTTAGCTCAGTCGGTTAGAGCATCTGACTGTTAATCAGAGGGTCCTTGGTTCAAGTCCAAGACGAAGAGCAAAAAGGTTCGCAAATTGCGGGCCTTTTTTGTTATGTGAAAAGAGGTGGGCAGGGCGGATACGCTGACCGACCAGACATTAAAGCTGCTTCCTTATTGAATGTTGTTAATTTAAGGCCCTATAAGCATATCAGAACAAAACTTTGTGAAATCGAACAAATATGCTATTTTTGTTGCCAATTAGTTATTAAACATTTATAAGCGATGAAACACACGCATTCTTTTATGTTATGGGCAATACTGGCCGTCTTGCTGCCCTTACAAATGGTCCGGGCTGCAGATGCACCCACCGAGTTACAAAAAAGACTTCAAAGCCTTCCGGGCGTCAGTGATTTAAAGCCGTTGCAAAGTGATGCCTATCCTGAAAAATATGTATTTTTCATTAATCAACTATTAGATCCGCATCGCCCCGAAGCAGGAAGTTTCAAACAAAGGGTCATTCTCTCGCATGTAGGTTTTGACCGACCCACCGTACTGGTTACCGAAGGCTATGCCGCCCATTATGCCACCCATCCGCGCTATCAGGAAGAGTTATCTAAATTATTCAACGCCAATCTGGTATTCGTAGAATACCGTTACTTCGGCGAATCCATGCCGGAACCCTGTAACTGGGATTATCTCACGGTAGAGAACTCACTGTATGATTTGCATCATATAACCACTACCCTAAAGCAACTATACGATCAAAAATGGATAGCTACGGGAATCAGCAAAGGCGGACAGACTACGATGTTCTATCGCACTTACTTTCCCGATGATGTGGACATCTCCGTACCTTACGTAGCCCCCCTCAACAAATCATTGGAGGACGGCCGTCATGAACCGTTCATCGCCAATAAAGTTTCAACTCCCGAAAACCGTAAACGGGTTGAAAACTTCCAGTTGGAAGTGCTGAAACGAAAAAGCCGGCTGCTCCCGATGTTCGAGAAATATTGCTCGGATAAAGGATATACCTTCCGTGTTCCTATAGCCGAAGTGTACGACTTCAATGTATTGGAATACTCATTCGCCCTATGGCAATGGGGAACTCCTGTAAATAAAATTCCGGAAACAGATGCCGATGACCACACGTTATTCAAGCATTTCATGGCTATTTGTGAACCGGATTATTTCTCCGAAAAATCTCCCTACCCTTCCTTTAATGTGCAAGCGGCCAAAGAACTGGGGTATTACGGATATGACATCAAACCTTTCAAAAAGTATCTGACGATAAAGAGCAGCCGTGACTATCTTCACAAGGTCATGTTACCGCCCAAACTGTCCAATCTCAAATTTGACAAGACCCTATATAGTAAGGTGGTAACATTCCTGAAAGAGAATGATCCCGAAATGATCTATATTTATGGCGGCGATGACCCTTGGACAGCTTCGGGTGTCACTTGGCTGAAGAACAAGAAAAACATAAAAGTTTATGTGTTACCCGGCGGCAGCCATACCACCCGTATCGGCAGCTTTGACGCTGACACACAAGGAGAAATCAAGACACAGATCCATGCATGGCTGAATAAAGAATAACAAAGAAGCGAAATAAAGGACTTCCTCACCACAGGCTACACAGATTTTCACTGATTATTTCCATCGAGCCCCCCTGTTTTATAGTGGGCCAGTGTCAATCTGAGTAATCTGTGGTGAGGTATTGATTTTTATCACAAAGGCATATTGCCATGTTTCTTAGGCGGATTGCTCTGGTTTTTGTTGTGACACATTTCCAAAGCTTGAACAAGTTTGTAACGAGTGTCACGGGGCATAATCACTTCATCAATCAGGCCACGTTCCGCCGCACGATAAGGATTGGAGAATTTATCCTCGTATTCCTTGATAATCTCAGCTTTCTCTTCCGGAGCAGACTTGCGGTAAAGGATGTTCACTGCCCCTTCCGCACCCATGACGGCTATTTCCGCCTGTGGGTAAGCCAAGTTCACATCGGCTCCCGTCGGCTTGCTGGACATGACAATGTAAGCACCTCCATAAGCTTTACGAGTAATTAAAGTAACCTTGGGCACTGTAGCTTCGGCGTATGCATAGACAATCTTCGCACCATGGCGGATAATGCCGTTGTGCTCCTGTACCGTTCCGGGCAAGAAGCCGGGAACATCCTCGAAAGTGATCAGCGGAATGTTGAAACAGTCACAGAAACGGATGAAACGGGCAGCCTTGTCACTGGCGTCAATGTCAAGAACACCGGCCAGCCAGGCGGGCTGATTGGCGACAATACCTACGGAACGACCTCCCAGGCGACCGAATCCCACCACCACATTTTTAGCAAAGTGAGGCATCACCTCGAAGAAATACTGGTTGTCCAGCACCGGTTCGATGATATCCTTTATATCATAAGGCATGTTCGGATCTTCGGGAATGACAGTCTGCAACACCTCCACCTGACGATGGATGTCATCGGTACAGGAAACAAGCGGAGCATCCTCCATATTATTGGAGGGCAGGAAACTCAGCAATTCGCGGATACTCATCAACGTCTCCTCCTCGTTATCGCACATAAAATGGGTCACACCGCTTTTGCCGCTGTGAGTCTGGGCGCCTCCCAGTTCTTCCTTGCCCACCTCTTCGTTGGTCACGGTCTTCACCACATCCGGTCCGGTGATGAACATGTGGCTCTGCTCTTTCACCATAAAAATGAAATCGGTCAGTGCGGGAGAATAGCAGGCACCTCCGGCGCAAGGACCCAGAATGGCGGAAATCTGGGGGATAACTCCTGATGCGATGGTGTTCTGATAAAAGATGGAGGCATATCCGGCGAGGCTGTTCACCCCTTCCTGGATACGTGCGCCGCCCGAGTCGTTCAAAGCGATAACGGGAGCTCCCGTCTTCAACGCCAGTTGCTGGACTTTTACAATCTTGGCCGCATTGGTCTCGCTCAGCGAACCGCCGTGCGCGGTGAAATCGTATGCATAGACAAAAACCGGACGGCCGTCTATCTTTCCATAACCGGTGACCATGCCGTCTCCGGCAATCTGCTTCTTCTCCATGCCGAAGTTGGTGCAACGGTGGTTCACCAACTTGTCCAGCTCATTGAACGTACCTTTGTCCAGCAACATCCCGATGCGCTCGCGGGCGGTCATTTTCCCTTGGGCATGTTGTTTCTCGATCTTGTCCACACCGCCGCCCAGCGACGCGCGTTTGTCCAGTTCCTCAAACCGGTTGTATATTTCTTCTCTTGTCATGATCAGTCTTCTTTTATAATATCCAATACAATTAACACCTGGTTGGCATTGACGGAATCCCCCTCATTGACCAGGATATCCCTTACCGTGCAGTCCGAGGTCACTTTGTAGTTGCTCTGCATCTTCATGGCCTCCAGCACCACCACAATATCTCCGGCTGACAGACGGTCCCCTTTCCGGACGGGAATTTTCACAACCTTTCCGGGCATGGGAGCCACAATCTTGTCATCCTGTCTCTCCTCGCCGCCCTTTTTCATACGCAGATACTTGGTCTGGGTGTCCACTATGTCCACATGGTAGGAACGGTAGAACATATTCACATCATAACTCTTCCCACCCTCCCCGCGGATCAGTTCGGCATTGAAGGAATTGCCATCATGCAGGATAGAGCAGCTTCCGTTCTCAGCCATGACGATATCCACGTCATACGGCTTCCCGTCAATCATAAATTGTACTTTGTTACCCTCTTTGCTCACCAATGTCACATCGGCTACGCGGTCTCCAATATGTATTTCCATACTTTTGCTTAATTAAATGAAGAATCAGATTCTCAATACTCCTTTCTGCAGGCCGAACTCACGCCAGCGGCTGATGGGACGGGCATCGGAAAGCTGAGGACTCTTATTCTCTTCCAGATTCATCAGATAGTCAATATAAGAAGCGATCATGGCCATATTCTCAATCTCCTCATTGTTGCCGTTGCCACGGAGCAACATACGCGAGTTCTTCTCGATAAACAAGGTATTATACTCACCCTTCACAAAGTCGGGAGTATGCATGATACGTTTCAAGTAACTGAGATTGGTCTTCAGCCCCGTAATCTTATACTCGTAGAGCACACGGCGCATACGCTCTATGGCATACTGGCGGGTTGTGGCCCACACGATCAGCTTGCCTATCATCGGGTCGTAGAAAACTGGGATCTCATACCCTTCGTACACGTAGCTGTCAATGCGCACACCAATACCGTTAGGCTCCGTCAGCTGCTTGATGATGCCCGGCGAAGGCATGAAGTTGTTCTCCGTGTCTTCCGCACAGATACGACATTCGATAGCATGACCGCGCTGATACAGCTCTTCCTGCTTCAAATGCAGCACTTCATCATTGGCAATGCGGATCTGCTCTTTCACCAAGTCCACACCTACCACTTCTTCGGTGATGGGATGCTCCACCTGAAGACGGGTATTCATCTCCAGAAAATAGAAATTGCGGTTCTTGTCCACCAGAAATTCGATAGTCCCGGCTCCCGAATAGTTCACCGCCCTAGCGGCAGCCACCGCCTTTTCCCCCATCTCCTGACGGAGCTCCGGAGTAAGGAACGGAGACGGACTCTCCTCCACAATCTTCTGATTGCGGCGCTGCACAGAGCACTCGCGGTCGAACAGATGAATCACATTACCGTGATTGTCACCCAGAATCTGGAATTCTATATGATGGGGTTCTTCTACAAATTTCTCCAGATAGACCGTATCATCTCCGAAAGAAGACATGGACTCGGAACGAGCGGTGTTGTATGCCTCTACCACTTCATCTTCACTGTGTATCAGCCTCATCCCTTTACCACCACCTCCCATAGATGCCTTCAGCATGACGGGATAGCCTATCTCATTACAGATACGTGCCGCCTCTTCAGCGCTCTGCAACGGCTGTTCCGTACCGGGCACCACAGGCACACCAGCGGCAATCATACGCTTACGGGCGGCAATCTTGTCACCCATCGCCTCCATCGTCTCAGCGGCAGGACCGATAAAGATGATCCCCTCCTCCTTGCAACGGCGGGCAAAATCGGCATTCTCGGACAAGAAACCATAACCAGGATGTATGGCATCGGCATGATGCTGTCTGGCAGCTTTAATGATAGTATCTATATTCAGATAACTTTCCTTGGAAGCGGCAGGACCTATCAGGCAGGCTTCATCTGCATACATCACATGACGCGCCGTACGGTCGGCTTCCGAGAAGACCGCCACCGTGCGGATGCCCATTTCTTTACAAGAGCGCATAACGCGCACGGCTATCTCGCCACGGTTGGCAATTAGAACCTTTTGTATCATAATCTTTCTCTTTTTACCCGAAATGTCACACAAAATTACAGGTGCGTTCATTATACATAAACGCGCCTTACATGGGTGACATCTCTCATTAGTATTGATTATTTAACGAAAGCCCCCTGATTTTTAGAAGTGGGGGCCATAATTGGTTGCAAAGATACTTGTTTTTTGCACAAAAACTACAAATGTGTGTCTAAATAATGTTTCAAAACTCTGGCATGATTTCGCTCCGGCTCTCTCGATGCGTAAAGTAATGTTACCTTCGAATAAGCTTTCATCTTATCAATGAACGCTTTAGCCGCATCCGATTCTTCCAATTCCTTTTGATACATATCCGCAAAGGCCCCCCATCTTTTTTCCACATCCGCATGAAACCATTTTCTTAAATCATTGGACGGAGTCACTTCTTTTGCCCAATAATCGTATTTCAAATATTCCCGTTTCATGCCACGAGGCCACAAACGGTCTACCAAGACACGACAGCCGTCTTGTTCGGAAGGTTCATCATAAACCCTCTTGATGTTTACTTGAGTCATAGCTGGTTATTTTTAATTCAGGTACAAGCTTATAACTCCATACATCCCTAAAAAGTTCATTCCAGACAGCGGTTTCAGGATAACAGCAACTCGTAATCCACCACATCCAGCCACCGACCGAATTTCAGTCCCACCTTCTCGAAACGTGAGACTCTTTTAAATCCCAGCCGCAAATGCAAAGCGTCACTAGCAGCATTGCCCTCCGTAATACAGGCTATCAGCGCATGGTATCCATCCCTACGGCATTCCTCTATTAATCTTTCCATCAATTCCCGGCCTATGCCCTTTCCCTCATATCCGGAAGCCAGATAAACCGTTGTTTCCAACGTATGACTGTAAGCAGCCCTCTCCTTCCACAGATGGGCATAACAATACCCCACAACTTTTCCCTCTTCCTCATACACAAAATAAGGAAAGCGCACGGCAATTCCGGCAATACGGTTGCGCATGTCCTCCTCTCTCAAAGGTTCTGTCTCAAATGTAGCCACACTGTATTCGATGTATTCATTGTATATCGTCGTGATGGCTTTGGCGTCCTGAAGTTCCACTCGTCTGATCATAATGGCATATCTCTATTATTAAAACGTAAGCAAGATATAAAAAAATAATCAGTTATCCGGAGAATAATCACTATATTTACAGCCGGTTCTAATTTCAGCTATAAAAATGACAGAAATACTAGAAGTAAAAGACTTTATCCCGGAGTACACCGATGCAGTGCAGAGACTGCTGGAACAGCTCACAAGTCGTCCGGTGAAACTGACCGGGACGGCTCTCAGAGAAATCATATTCCAAGAGAACACCCACCTGTTCTTCCTGCTGGCAGATCAGAAAATTGCGGGAATGCTGACCGTAGGTATCTATTACAGCCCCACAGGCGGTAAGGCATGGATTGAAGATGTGGTAGTAGACGAAAAATACCGGGGACAAGGATTCAGCAAACAACTGGTCACACACGCTGTCCGGTTTGTGAAGGAACAAGGCATACCTCTTATCATGCTTACTTCAAACCCCACACGGACTGCCGCCAACAAACTGTATCAAAAATCAGGCTTTGAACAAAAACAGACCAATGTGTACAAAATGAATTTAGAATAACCCATTCCTATTTCAATATGATAACAATCAGACATTCATCACCCGAAGATTTAGATGCAATTATGGAAATATTCTGCTATGCCCGCCGGTTCATGAAAGAGCATGGCAACCCCAACCAGTGGATAAACGGTTATCCTTCCACCGAGTTGATTCTGCAAGAAATAACCAACGGCACCAACTATGTTTGCGAAAATGAAAACGGAGAAATTATAGGGACTTTCTGTTTTATTCCCGGAGAAGACCCCACGTATGCCCGCATTGATGACGGCAACTGGCTGAACCACGAACCATACCACGTTATTCACCGCATGGCCACCAGTGGCCAACAGAAGGGAATAGCCGACGCCTGCTTCAAGTGGTGCTTCGAACATTGCGATAATATCCGAGTGGACACCCACCATGACAACCTTGTGATGCAGAACATCCTGAAGAAGTACGGTTTCCGGCGTTGCGGCATCATTTATACCCACAACGGCACATCACGCATCGCATACCAGCGGACATTAACCGAAAAAGAGCTATCTTTGCCGACCGAATAAACAAGAATAAGAAACATGAAAATTCTCTGGATAGACCTGAACAGCTCGTATGCACATTCCTCATTGGCCCTGCCGGCCCTACATGCACAAATCATGACAGACCCCTCTGTAGAATGGGAAATCGTATCTGCCACCATCAACGAAAATGTGGGAATGATTGTCGATGAGATCTGCCGCCATCAACCCGACATCCTTGCCGCAACCACCTGGCTTTTCAACCATGAGCAGCTGATGCATGTCACCTCCAGAGTAAAAGCCTTGATACCCGAAGCCTGCCTAGTACTGGGCGGTCCGGAATTTCTGGGAGACAATGAAGAGTTCCTCCGCAAAAATCCATTTGTGGACTGCGTCTTCAGAGGAGAAGGTGAAGAAGCCTTTCCACAATGGCTGGCCTGCCAGAACCATCCGGAACAATGGCACACCGTGCCCGGACTCTGTTACCTCACTCCCGACAAAGAATATAAAGACAACGGCATAGCCCGCGTACTGAATTTCGCCGGACTCGTCCCTCCCGAACAAAGCCGCTTCTTTAACTGGAGCAAGCCCTTTGTCCAACTGGAAACCACACGCGGATGTTTCAACACTTGCGCCTTCTGCGTCAGCGGCGGTGAAAAGCCGGTACGCACCCTTTCCATCGAAAGCATCCGCGAAAGGCTGCGACTCATCCATGCGCATGGCATCAAAAATGTACGCGTATTAGACCGTACTTTTAATTACAACCCGCGAAGAGCCAAAGAACTGCTCCGGCTCTTTTTGGAATTCCATCCCGATATCCGTTTCCATCTGGAGATACACCCCGCCTTGTTGTCGGAAGAGCTGAAAGAAGAACTCAGCCGGCTGCCCGAAGGATTGCTTCATCTGGAAGCCGGTATCCAGAGCCTGCGCGAACCCGTACTTGATAAAAGCCGCCGGATGGGTAAGCTGTCCGATGCCCTGAACGGGCTGAAGTTCCTGTGTGCCCTGCCCAACATGGAAACCCATGCCGACCTTATTGCCGGGCTTCCTCTTTATCATCTCCATGAGATATTTGAAGATGTCCGTACCCTGGCAGGATATAATGCCGGAGAGATTCAACTGGAATCGCTCAAACTGCTTCCCGGCACCGAAATGCGCCGGAGGGCGGAAGAATTAGGAATCAAGTATTCCCCCTTGCCCCCATACGAGGTTTTGCAGACCCATGAAATCAGTGTAAGCGAACTGCAAACAGCCCGCCGGCTTTCCCGGCTGCTGGATGGTTTTTACAATGCCCCGGCATGGCAGACACTGACACGCGAACTCATTTTGAATGATGAACAATTCCTTTATCGTTTTCTTGAATATTTGACAAAGGCCAATCTGATAGACCAGCCCATGAGTCTGGAAAAACGAGGACTGATACTCTATGAGTATTGCAAACAGAACTATCCCGAATACCAGACAAAGGCCACCATTGCCTGGATAGAGGCAGGAATGTCACTGAAAAAGCTCCCTGCCGAAAGGGTACGGACAAAGCGGCAGCTGCCTCCGTCTGACTGGGAAATCATTGACGGAGAATATAAGGAGAACCTCCGCCTGTGCTTTCTGCCTGCCGATGAAAAGGGGGAACATGGCTACTGGTTCGGCTTTGAGTCGGAGATACAGAAGGTGGAACCTGTGTTCAAGGCAAGGACTTAATATTGCTGCTGTTTCCGCTAAGGGAGTATAATATGAGGTACTCCCATCGTGTGGAATACAAGGAAGATATTTTTGTCTGGCAACTTTTTTCGGTATGCGCCGGTGGGGTCGCTCTGATAGAAATACAGTCTTAATCAGTAAGAAATAAAAAGTCCCGATAAGGTCTATTCATGCTCTACTTCTTTTTTCCATTAAACACAACCCGTACCGCAGAAGATGAATTTGCATTTGATATAATTCTGTTCCAGACAAAACTCAGTGTACGACCATCCAACTTTCCTGAGATGACAGACTTATACTCATAAAACCCAATAACTCCCGGTATAGTAGCTACTTTTTCCTCCCGCCAAGAGTATCCGTTTTCATCTTGATTGATACGACAATTTAAATTAAAATCAATTATTTGAGTTTCCACACATAATCCAAACGACTGCAAGGCAATGGGACGCGCTTCTTCAGAAGTCAAATCTGCTGTGACAGCAGCCTCCCCTTCATTTATCACATCGCCATTTTTATAAGCCACATAGTTGCCCTCATATTTCCCCACTGCCTGGGCAAAGGAAGGCAACTCAAAATCATCTTCCTTACTACATCCCCCCCAAACAATAGAAAACAGGCATATTAGCATCATCCTTCCTATATAAGATTTCATATTCCAGTTTTCATTGATTACTATATTACTTATCCTATCTTACAAAGATAACAAGATAAACTGATATTACCATACCTATTAACATAATTCTCCCGCCAGGAAGAGGAATACTTTCATGCACAACTTTAATTGTTATTCTTCTCAAAAAGAATCGATATATTTCTAAGAAAAGAAAGATTATGTTTCAGGATGACCGGGAACAATTACCACCCTTTGCGTTATGCTTTAGCTTAGGCATAACGGAGTACATAAAATGACCGAATGCCTGCACGGTTATAGGGATATTCCGTAAATGTTCCTCTTTCTTATAAATCAAGAGAAAAATTTTACTTTACGTGAGCTTTTCTCTTATTTTTTCGGCCAAATAGCCAGTCTTCTATCTTTTTCATAGAATATTATTTAGGGATATTCCTAGATATTGTTTCAAAAAATAAAATAGAAATTCAAGATTACAGTTGGAGGCGGTAATCAGGAGTTGCTGAGAATTGTAGGTTCTTCTTGATTCTTCAAGAATCTCGAAGTTTCAAGAAGAATTTAGCCGCACTTTCATTATCGAATCAGGCAAATTCACTATTTCCAAATTGGCGGATGCCATCCGCCGATTTAGAAAAGTAAAGCAGCAAACCAACGAGTTACGAGGGATAGAAAAGAAAAGCGGAGAGAGTTTTTCAACTTTCTCCGCTTCAGTACCCAGACCCGGGGTCGAACCGGGATGGAAGTGAATCCACTGGTGTTTGAGACCAGCGCGTCTACCGATTCCGCCATCTGGGCATCTTTTGAAACTTTGTTTGTTTCTCGATTTCGGTTGCAAAGGTACGACTTTTTTTCATATCTGCAAACTTTTCCGCATTTTTTTTCAAAAAAAGATAAATGTACTACGATTTATGGGATAACAGACAATGGTTTTCTAAAAATAAGCCCTATATTAGCAGAAACTTTAAAACGATTTTATATCATGACAAACAACAATAATTATTGTGTCATCATGGGGGGAGGTATAGGTAGCCGGTTCTGGCCATATAGCCGCAAAAACCTCCCCAAACAATTCCTTGATTTCTTCGGGACCGGACGTTCTTTAATACAACAAACGTTTGATCGCTATAAAAAAATAGTCCCCATAGAAAACATCTTTATAACAACCAATGTATTGTATAAAGAATTAGTCCAAGAGCAACTTCCCGAATTGGACGAATCACAAATTCTATTGGAGCCCACCCGCAGAAACACTGCCCCATGTATAGCATGGGCTTCCTATCACATAAAAAAGATCAATCCCAATGCCAATGTCATTGTAGCCCCGTCCGACCACTTGATTTTAAAGGAAGACGAATTCAAAGCTGCTATTTTGAAAGGACTGGAGTTTGTTTCAAACTCTCCACAACTGCTGACATTAGGTATCAAACCCAACAGGCCGGAAACCGGTTATGGCTATATCCAGGTTGAGGAAGAAAAACAAGGAGACTTCTTCAAAGTAAAAACATTCATTGAAAAGCCCCAACTGGAATTTGCCAAAGTATTCGTTGAAAGTGGCGAGTTCTATTGGAACTCAGGGATCTTCTTATGGAATATCAATACAATTTTAGAAGCTTTCAATGAGATTATGCCCGAAGTTTGTATCAAACTGACCAATGGAGAAGAGGACTTCGCCTCCTGCCCCAACATTTCCATTGACTATGGAATCATGGAGAAAGCCAACAATGTCTTCGTCCAGCTATGCGACTTCGGCTGGGCGGATTTAGGTACATGGGGCTCCTTGTATGACGTATCTCCCAAAGACCAAGAAGGAAATGTGGTAGTAAACGGAAACTCCTTATTATATAACAGTCATAATAATGTAATAGTGGCGCCGGAAGGGAAATTAACCGTTATACAGGATCTGGAAGGTTATTTAGTGGCTGCAAGAGACAATGTATTACTCATCTGCAAGAAAGACGATGAAAGCGCTATCCGGAAATTCGTAAATGACGTACAGATCAAGTTAGGCGATCAATTTGTATAAAGCTGAAATCTGTCATTGATCATAGTCGGATAAAATTGACTGGCGAAAAATAAGGTGGATGAGCCACCGATAGCTCAAAAAAGTAACTTAAGTGCATCGGGCAAGTAACTTAACTTACTTGGCACTTTAACTTAACTTACTTGCCTCATGAAGTTAACTTACCGTTTCACCTCATATTGGGCAAATCCATTCAGCCTGACTATACAAAGAAAGCGGGATGCAGAAAAATCCGCATCCCGCTCTTTATATATTAAAGAAGAAGATTACTTGTCACCACCTTCCCAGGCTTGACTAATTGCTGTCGCCACCTCCACAAACTCTTCATTTGTGAGCTTCAACTTCGGATTAGAGAATATCATATCCGATTCCTTCTGGATAGGAATCAGATGAATATGTGCATGAGGAACCTCCAGTCCGATCACCGCCTCACCTACTTTCTTGCATGGAAATGCTTGTTGGATGGCAAGAGCGACGCTCTTTGCAAAAACATGCATCGCCGCCAGTTCGTCGTCATCCAGATCAAAAATATAGTCCACCTCGCGTTTCGGGACAACCAATGTATGCCCCTTGACCAACGGATTGATATCCAGAAAGGCATAGAACTTATCATTTTCAGCCACTTTGTAGCTAGGAATCTCACCTGCAATAATTCTACTAAATATTGTTGCCATATCTATAAGTATTAAATAAGGCAGACCCGCATAACAGACCTGCCTTACATATTAAAATGAAATATTCACAACTTCCAAGCTGATTTTACCCTGCGGAATGGTGATCTCAGCCACATCACCCACCTTCTTGCCCAACAATCCCTGTGCGATCGGAGTATTTACTGAAATCTTGCCCTGTTTCAAGTTGGCTTCGCTTTCGGCTACGATAGTATAAACCATCTTCATTCCGGTCTTGGCATTCTTTAATTCGACTTTCGTCAAAATCTGCACTGTATCTGCTTTCATTTTTGAAGTATCAATAATCTTAGCATCACCAATTGTTGATTTCAGCTGGCTGATCTTCATTTCCAACAGACCTTGCGCCTCTTTGGCAGCATCATACTCGGCATTTTCCGACAAGTCACCTTTATCACGGGCTTCGGCAATAGCCGACACAATTTTAGGACGTTCTACTGATTCCAAGTACTTCAGTTCCTCAATCAGCTGTTTGTAACCTTCTTCTGACATATAAGCCATAATATTTTCCTCCTTATTAAATTATAAAATTATTCATTGTTCTAGTTATGCCTATAAAAACAAAAAGAATTCCGACATGGAAATGTCGGAACCCTCTTTGGTATTTCAAGTCTTGCAAAGATAGAATTTTATCTAATACGAGTCAAGTTTATAAGGATGCTATGTAACATGTTTAAACAAATTCAACTCATAATTAGCTTTTTACAAGAGTTTTTTAATGGCTTCATCCAAATCTTTAATATTCTCGCCACGAGCACTCAGCTCATTACTACGGTTTACCAGGAACACTGAAGGCAGATTGGTTACATTATACAACGAAATGTATGAAGAATAAGCACCATTAGCGTCGCGCACACAAACCCAAGGCAGATTATCTGCCGATGTTTTCCAAAAGTGCTCATCACCATCCAGTGAGATCTGATAAATCTCGAACCCTTGAGAAGCGTACTTATTATAAAGTTCGCGCAATGCCAAGTTGTGTGTGGCAGACATTGCATTATTATACACTGTAAAATCTATCAGCACCACCTTGCCCTTCAGTTCTGTCAAACTGCGTGTATTCCCTTTCAAATCCTTCAGCTGGATATCAATGATACTGGCCTCCTTGATTTTATCTTCAGGAATATCCATCGTCTGCTGACGTGGAGTACGAGTATTCTTCATTCCTTTTATAACCATATTATACAGATTACGCGAGCGGTCGGCATGCGGATAAGCATTGTTCAAGCTCGTAGCCACCGCTGCGAAGCACTTCACATCTTCCTTATTAGTCAAAGGATCAAAAATCATATACCCGTTCAGCGACTGGAACAAAGCGAAATAAGCGTATGGCATATTAGGAGCCGCAAAAATATATTCGCGCTTCACTTTATTCTTGTAATTGTTCACCATAGCCCAAAGACTATCCTGTGCGATACCCGCAGGAATATTACGGTTCTGGCCCAATTTGTCCACATTCTTTTGCAAATCAGCTTGCAGCAGCACCAATTCCTTGATTTTCAAATTGTTTTCCGAACCTTCAATACGATATCCGGTCGCAAAATCATTTGCCGCCGCCTTGACTGATACTGTTTCCGTAGAGTCAACAGCAAAATTTATCACTTTATTATCCAAACGCAAACGATAGAATTCGGGAGATTCCGGACGCTTCTGCGCAAAATTAAAACTTCCGCTACCGCCTAATTTGGTCGAATCAAGCGCTACTATGCCATCCAACCCCGACGCTTCCAAATAAAGCATCTTATCTTCAGCACCATTAATTTCACCTTGAACTTTGAACTTCGGTTCATTGTCGCAGGCGCTCAACCCTATCAACAGAAGTGCGAGCAAAAAATATACATTCTTTTTCATCGCTAAAATTAATATAAATGTGTGTTCTCTTAATAAATTCGGATGCAAAGATACGTCTTTTCGTGGTTTGTCAAAGCATTTATCCACCTTCTTACACATTAAAATGAAAAAAAACAGTAATCATAGTAACTTTTTATCTCATTCTCACCAAATTAGAAGAATAAATGCCTATCTTTGCATGAATTTTAGACGAAAAATATATTAAAACATTTTTTATGATCAATCCAATTGTTAAGACGATCGAGCTTCCTGATGGTAGAACCATCACACTCGAAACGGGAAAGCTGGCAAAACAGGCAGACGGCTCTGTAATGCTTCGCATGGGTAACACCATGTTGCTAGCTACTGTTTGTGCAGCAAAAGATGCAGTTCCCGGTACAGATTTTATGCCCCTTCAGGTAGAGTACAAAGAAAAATATGCAGCATTCGGACGTTTTCCCGGTGGCTTTACCAAAAGAGAAGGCAAAGCTTCGGATTATGAGATTCTGACTTGCCGCTTGGTAGACCGCGCATTGCGTCCTTTATTCCCCGATAATTTCCACGCAGAGGTTTACGTAAACATTGTTCTTTTCTCAGCCGACGGAGTAGATATGCCTGATGCACTGGCTGGATTGGCCGCTTCAGCTGCATTGGCTGTTTCCGACATTCCTTTCGGCGGACCGATTTCTGAAGTACGTGTAGCACGTATTGATGGTCAGTTTGTTATCAACCCCACTTTCGAACAACTTGAAAAAGCTGATATGGACTTGATGGTTGCCGCTACATACGACAACATCATGATGGTGGAAGGCGAGATGCAGGAAGTTAGCGAACAAGACTTATTGGCTGCCATGAAAGCCGCTCACGAAGCAATCAAAGTTCATTGCAAAGCGCAAATGGAACTGATGGAAGAGGTCGGGTCTACGGTTAAACGTGAATATTGCCACGAAGAGAACGATGAAGACCTGCGCAAAACTGTACGCGAAGCTTGTTATGATAAAGCATACGCTATCGCTGCTTCAGGAAACAGAAACAAGCACGAACGTCAGGATGCTTTCGATGCCATCCGCGATGAATTCAAAACTCAATATACAGAAGAAGAACTGGAAGAAAAAGGTGCATTGATAGACCGTTACTACCACGATGTGGAAAAAGAGGCGATGCGTCGTTGCATTCTTGACGAAGGCAAGCGTCTGGACGGACGTAAGACTACTGAAATCCGCCCTATCTGGTGCGAAGTAGGTTACTTGCCCGGCCCTCACGGTTCTGCTATCTTCACCCGTGGTGAGACCCAGTCTCTGACTTCGGTAACTTTGGGTACAAAACTGGATGAAAAAATCGTAGACGATGTACTGGATCAGCACAGAGAACGTTTCTTGTTGCACTACAACTTCCCTCCTTATTCTACCGGTGAGGCAAAAGCACAACGTGGCGTAGGCCGTCGTGAGATTGGTCACGGACACTTGGCATGGCGTGCTTTGAAAGGACAAATTCCTGCAGGCTACCCGTACACGGTACGTGTAGTATCTGATATCATGGAATCAAACGGTTCTTCTTCAATGGCTACCGTTTGTGCCGGAACACTTGCCTTGATGGACGCTGGTGTCGCTATGAAAAAACCAGTTTCAGGTATTGCCATGGGCTTGATAAAGAATGCTGGTGAGGAAAAATACGCCGTGTTGTCGGATATCCTTGGTGATGAAGACCACTTGGGCGATATGGACTTCAAGGTTACAGGTACCCGTGATGGTATCACCGCCACCCAAATGGATATCAAGGTAGACGGCCTGTCATTCGAAATTCTGGAAAAGGCATTGCTGCAAGCAAAGGAAGGCCGTGAGCATATTCTTAACAAGTTAACCGAATGTATCGCAGAACCTCGCGCAGACTTGAAACCGCATGCTCCACGCATTGAAACCATGACTATTCCTAAAGAATTCATTGGTGCAGTCATCGGCCCGGGTGGAAAGATTATTCAAGGTATGCAGGAAGAGACCGGAGCAACCATCACTATTGAAGAAACTGATGGTGTAGGCCGCATTGAAATTGCCGGAACAAACAAGAAGTCTATTGACGATGCCATGCGCATCATCAAAGGCATCGTTGCTGTTCCCGAAGTCGGTGAGGTTTACGTAGGCAAAGTCCGTTCAGTGATGCCGTATGGCGTATTCGTAGAATTCCTGCCAGGTAAAGACGGCTTGTTACACATCTCGGAAATTGACTGGAAGCGCCTTGAAACAATTGAAGAGGCCGGCTTAAAAGAAGGAGACGAAATAGAAGTGAAATTGCTTGATATTGATCCCAAGACAGGCAAATTCAAACTTTCCCACAAAGTATTGCTTCCTCGTCCTGAAAGACAAGAAAAGAAATAAGGATATTCTTTATTTTTAATTATAAAAAGCGTAACCAGAAAACAGGTTACGCTTTTCTTTTTTTAAGACCAAGCCATTTAATAATAATGTAAAACAAAAGCGCGACTCATTAGTCGCGCTATCTGATATATCATACAGAAGAAACTCCTCTGCTTTATATGATATCCGGTTTATGAATAGAAATTAGTCTTCCTGGACTTCAAAGTCATCTTTACCTACTCCGCAAAGAGGACAAACCCAGTCATCCGGAATATCTTCAAATGCTGTTCCCGGAGCAATTCCACCTTCAGGATCTCCTTCTGCTGGATCGTAAACCCAACCACATACTGTGCAAACGTACTTTTTCATAATTGTCTCTGTTTTATGTTTTAAATGTTCTTTAAATATATAACAAATATACAAGGAAATTGTTTACTTGCAAACTATCCCACTATTATTTTTTTAAGTTCTTCCATCCCTTCGGACGCACCTTTCTGAATTACATGCACCTTACGCCCCGACACAATAGGCACCTGTTTAGGATCAATCAGATAAACAGGAACGTGAGCAGGCACATAATTCAACAAACCGGCAGCGGGGTATACATTAAGCGAAGTTCCTATAATCAAAAAAATGTCAGCAGTTTCAGCATAATCAATTGCAGTTTCAATCATAGGAACAGATTCACCAAACCATACAATGAACGGACGGAGCTGGGAACCGTCTCCAGCCAAGTCTCCCATCTGTACTTCATATTCTTCCGGTTTTAATTCCTTAATATAAGCAGGATTATTGGGCTGCCAACTAGATGTCACCTTAGTCAGCTCACCATGTAAATGAATAATGTGCGAACTTCCGGCGCGTTCATGCAAATTATCAATATTTTGAGTGATAACAGTCACATGAAAGAACTTTTCCATCTCAGCTACCAGTTCATGCCCTCGGTTAGGCTTTACAGCAAGCAACTGTTTACGGCGCTCATTATAAAAATCAATCACCAGTTCAGGGTTTGCCGCATACCCTTCCGGAGTAGCCACTTGCTCCACCGGATACTGGTCCCACAAACCTCCTGCATCACGAAATGTACTGATACCGCTTTCGGCACTCATCCCGGCACCTGTTAAAACTACTAAATTCTTCATTTTTAATCCTCCTCTTTTAACTAAACACACAAAAATAAGAAAAATTAAATTGTTAAAAACAGATTCATTCAAATAAAACACCTACCTTTGTACGTTTTGTATAAAAACATCTTATAAAATAAACAGTTATGGATAAATTCAGTTACGCCATCGGCCTTGGTATTGGCCAGAATTTATTGAGCATGGGTGCTCAAGGTATTAATGTTGAAGACTTTGCTCAAGCAATCAAAGACGTATTAGATAGAAAAGAAACGGCTATCAGCCACAACGAAGCACGTGAAATCGTAAACAAGTACTTTGAAGAGCTGGAAACCAAATTGAATGCAGAAAACATTGAAAAAGGGAAATCATTCCTGGAGGAGAATGCGAAAAGACCGGGAGTTGTGACACTCCCCAGCGGCTTACAATACGAAGTTATCACAGAAGGCAACGGAAAGAAGCCGAGTGCAACCGACCGTGTAAAATGTCATTATGAAGGGACTTTGATTGACGGAACATTGTTCGACAGCTCTATCAAACGTGGCGAACCGGCTATCTTTGGTGTGAACCAAGTAATCAAAGGATGGGTGGAAGCACTCCAGCTGATGACCGAAGGTGCCAAATGGAAGCTTTTTATTCCTTCAGAACTAGCCTACGGAGCACAACAGGCAGGCGAAATGATCCCTCCCCACAGCACATTGATTTTTGAAGTAGAATTAATCGAAGTATTATAATTTTAAAGCATTTTAAGGCAAATGAAAAAAATTAGTTTTTTTGTAGCGATCGCTGCTGCAGCCAGCTTGGCGTCTTGTACAGCTCAAGCACCGAAAGCAAACATGAAGAATGACGTAGATTCACTTTCTTACATGATGGGTATCACCAACACACAAGGACTGGACATGTATATGAGTCAGCAACTGGGTGTTGACACAGCTTATATGGCCGACTTCATCAGAGGCGTAAAAGAAGGTACCAGCAAGACAAGTCCTAAAGACGTTGCTTATATGGCAGGTCTTCAGATTGGCCAGCAAGTTGGCGGACGCATGTTCGACATGATGAGTCAACGTATTTTCGGAAACGACTCAACCCAAAGCTTAAGCAAAGAAAACTTTCTGGCAGGTTTCATGGCTGCTTTGCAGAAAAAAGGCATGAATGTTACTATGGAAGAAGCTAACGCTTACGTCCAGTCTAAAGCAGAAGCAATCAAGGAAAAAGCTACTGAAGCCCAGTTTGCAGAAAACAAAGCTGCCGGCGAGAAATTCCTGGCTGAAAACGCAAAGAAAGAAGGCGTTAAAACAACACCTAGCGGTTTACAATACAAGGTTATTAAAGAAGGTAACGGTGCTATTCCTACCGACTCTTCTAAAGTAAAAGTAAACTATAAAGGTACTTTGATTGACGGAACTCAATTCGATAGTTCATACGATCGTAAAGAACCGACTACATTCAAAGCCAACCAAGTAATCAAAGGCTGGACTGAAGCGCTGACAATGATGCCTGTAGGTTCTAAATGGGAACTTTATATTCCTCAAGACTTGGCTTATGGCTCACGTGAAGCCGGTCAGATCAAACCGTTCTCTACTTTGATCTTCGAAGTTGAGCTGGTTGACATCGAAAAGTAATCACCTAAAATTGATTCATAAAAAAAGCGTGGGGCACAGATGATGTCTCACGCTTTTTTTGCTTGTTTCTTGAATAGCGAAAACTAGATCTTCTTCTCCTTTATATCCGTACGTGCCTCGACGACATTAACCACATAGTCACCTAGTTTCTCACATTCGCTGATGATATCCATATAATGCACTCCCATCTGATAATTGTATTCCTTATTATTCACATCCAATACATTCTGATTCTTCAACTGGTTACGGTAGTTATTGATCTCATTCTCTATATTAAATGACTTGTTGGGATCAACCAGATGATACTCATCCTCTTCCAAAGATACCATTTGCCGCAACGCATCATCCGTCAATTGAAGCATCTGATGAATATGATCATATTGTTTCTCCGTAAAGTCTTCATTCCCTCTGAACTTATGATTGATAGTACGAGCCAGATGATAACAACTATCACCAATACTTTCCAGTTCTGTCACTTCACGCAGCATGGCGCGTATCTTCAATTTACTTTCAGAGCTCAGACGTCCTTCAGAAACCTCATTCAAATAATTGGCTATCTCCAACTCCATATTATCACTGATATTCTCGTACTTTTCTATCCGGCTAAACAATTTGTTGAAGTCATTCTCATTCGTCGTATGCAACAAATCACGCACCATACCAAACATACGGCGGGTACGTTCGGCAAATAAATTAATTTCTTTCCTTGCCTGGACAATAGACAATTCAGCAGTGGACAGCATACCGCCCGTGATAAAGCGCAAACGGAATTCCTCCTCATCCTCCTTTGGTTTGATCACCCAGCAGACCACCCTCTCAATCGGCTTAATAAACCAAATCAATATCAGCACATTGCAAATATTAAATGCTGTATGGAAAGCAGACAGTTTATACGTAACCGCGACTTCAGGCGATCCCTCCGGAAATATACGGTCAATCATCCCACTTACCATATCTACAAACGGATGGAAGATGCATAAGATCCATACCACCCCGAACATATTAAAAATAAAATGAGCCAACGCCGCCCGTCTTGCTTGCGCATTTGCCGTCAGAGCTGCAATGTTGGACGTTACGGTAGTGCCAATATTCTCTCCCATCACCAATGCAATGCCCAAATACAAATCAAGCACACCACTGGAACAGAGAATCAAAGTAATGGCCATAACCGCAGCAGAAGACTGTGCGCACATTGTTATCACTCCACCTATCAACAGAAACAATAAAATGGAAAGGAATCCCCATTCCTTACAAGAGGTAATGAAGCTGATAACAGCAGCATTGTGCTCCAGATCCATGTGCATGGCATTCTCACGTAGCGTGGTCAATCCCAAAAACATGAATGAAAATCCAAAAATAAATTCCCCAAAAGATTTTTTCTGGCTCTTATTGGAAAAGATCAACGGAACAGCCAGTGCAAAAAGAGGAAAGATAAGATTATTCATATCAATCTGGAAGCCGAAGACAGACATGATCCAAGCGGTTACCGTAGTACCGATATTAGCCCCCATGATTACAGAAATAGCCTGCCCCAAAGTCAGCAGTCCCGCATTGACGAAACTGACAGTCATTACTGTTGTCGCAGTAGAAGACTGTACGGAAGCAGTTACAAATGTGCCGGTCAACAATCCGGTAAAACGGTTTGTGGTCATTGCTCCCAGAATATGACGCAAATGTCCACCTGTCAGTTTTTGCAAGGCCTCACTCATGGTTTTCATACCATACATCAAGAGCGCCAGCGAGCCTATCAATTTCAAGAAAACAAATATTGACATATAAATTCTCTTTTATTTATATTCTCTTCTTTACTATACTTTATCAGAAAAAGCACAGAAGTGCAAAGTATTTAAGCCGTCACGGGTGAGACCTCGCACCTCTGCTTTATTGTCGTTCATCTGTTTACCATCGCTGTTTCAATTCAGGATTTTTTTTCTTTCACATTGCTACTGGCTTCCACCACATTGACCACATAATCACCCAGTTTTTCACATTCTCCAATGATATCCATGTAGTGTACACCCATCTGATAATCATATTCCTTATTATTCACATCCAGCACATTTTGGTTCTTTAGCTGGTTACGATAGTTATTTATTTCGTTCTCTATATTGAACGACTTGTTTACATCCACCACATGATGCTCATCCTCTACCAACGATACCATTTGGGACAAAGCATCATCTGTCAGTTGAAACATCTGATGAATATGATCATACTGTTTCGGGGTAAAATCCATACCATTGCGATGCTTGCGGTTAATGGTACGCGCCAAATTATAACAGCTGTCACCGATACTTTCTATTTCAGTCACTTCACGAAGCATGGCACGAATCTGCAACTTACTTTCAGAACTCAAACGCCCGTCGGATACCTGATTCAGATAATTGGCAATCTCCACCTCCATGTTATCACTGATATTCTCATATTTCTCAATACGGCTGAACAATTTGTTAAAGTCATTGTCATTTGTCGTATGAAGCAAATCCTGCACCATACCAAACATACGGTGGGTACGTTCTGCAAAGAGATTGATTTCCTTGCGTGCCTGCAATATAGAAAGCTCCGCGGTAGAAAGCATACCACCGGTAATAAAGCGCAAGCGGTATTCCTCATCCTGCTCTCTCTGAGGAATGATTTTGCAGACAGTTTTCTCTATCAGTTTTACGAACCAAATAAGAATCAGCACATTGCAGATATTAAAAGTAGTATGAAAAGCAGACAGCTTAAAAGAAACGGCAACAGCCGGATCTGCCGTCTTCATTATATCCTCTACAAACCAGGAAACCCCCATAGTGACAGGTTTGAAAAGACATAACACCCAAATAACTCCAAAGATATTGAACACCAAATGAGCCAGCGCAGCCCTCCTGGCCTGCGTATTGGCAGTCAGTGCAGCCAGATTGGCTGTTATGGTAGTACCCACATTCTCGCCAAGCACCAACGCTGCCCCCAGTTCAAAACTAATCCAGCCATTAGCACACATAATCAAAGTAATGGCCATGGTTGCCGCCGATGCCTGTACAATCATGGTCAGAATGGTACCGATGGCAACAAACAAGATAACAGAACCAAAGCCCATATCGGTATAATTCTGAACAAAAGACAGCATTTCGGGGTTTCTACTTAAGTCAGGAGCATTCGTCTTCAAGAGAGAGAGGCCCATAAACAAAAAAGAGAAACCGAATATAAATTCCCCGATGGATTTACGGTTACTCTTTCCTGAAAACAATAAGGGTACGCCGACAGCCAATAATGGAAGCGCCATAGCGGCAATGTCCACTTTGAAGCCCAGCGCGGATATAATCCATGCAGTGACCGTGGTACCGATATTCGCACCCATGATGACTCCGATAGATTGTGAAAGCGTAAGGAGGCCTGCATTCACGAAACTTACTACCATAACAGTAGTAGCAGAAGAGGATTGAATTAACGCAGTGATAAGGACACCGGTTAACACTCCGGTTACCCGGTTGGTGGTCATCGCCGTGAGGATTTTACGCAGTCTGTCACCTGCAAACTTTTGCAACCCCTCACTCATGATTTTCATTCCATAAAGGAATAGCGCCAGTGAACCTAGCAGCTTTAAGAAATCATAAAAAGAATACTCCATCTTTAATTAATTTGGTAGGAATTGGCTAAATTCCCTTTTATTCAGTAAATTTCAAGCCGTTTCACTACGTTAGTAATAATTATTACGATTATGTTACAAATCTGTTGCAAAAATAACAATATTTCAAAGAACTTCCCAATCGGAAGCTCACTTTTGGATATTTATAATGGTTTTAATCTAGATATCCCGTATGGGCCGGTCAGTGCCAAAGTCAATAACAAAGTCGAAGGTCTCAATTACCGGGCTTATAACAACAAAGATGTAGAATTCCTGAATATGCTGAATCCCTCGGGAATGCGCACTTACGTCCGTTCGCTCTGCTTCATTTTGTGCAAAGCAGTGGAAGATCTATACCCCGATGGAAAAATCATGCTTGAGCATCCTGTATCCAAAGGATATTATTGCTACTTACAGATAGGACGCGAAACCGGATTGGATGATGTCACACGTATCAAGCAGCGAATGAAAGAAATTGTGGAAGCCAACATCCCTTTCCATCGTTTTGAATGCCACACGACAGAAGTCGTGGAACTATTCCGCCGGAAAGGAATGATGGACAAAGTAAGGCTGCTTGAAACTTCAGGGGAGCTCTACTCCTATTATTATACCCTGGAAGATACCATTGACTACTATTATGGCAGTTTGCTGCCCAGCACCGGATACATCCGCAATTTCGATATTGTGAAATACTATGACGGCTTGTTGTTGCGTGTCCCCAACCGCTTGAATCCGGAGGTATTAGAGGAAGTGGTGAAACAAGAGAAAATGCTGGACGTATTCAAAGAACATCGTCGTTGGAATCAGATTCTAGGCGTAGGGACTGTGGGAGATTTCAATGTGGCCTGCAATAAAGGTCATGCCACCGATCTGATTAATGTGTCCGAAGCCTTGCAGGAAAAAAAGATTTCCAATATTGCCGATGAAATATACCACAGAGGGAAAAACGGTCAAAGAGTCAAACTGGTTCTCATCTCCGGTCCATCCTCTTCCGGCAAAACGACTTTCAGCAAACGTCTCAGCATACAACTGATGGCAAACGGTCTGAGGCCCTATCCCATCTCCCTGGACAACTATTTTGTTGACCGGGAAAAGACACCGAAAGATGAACAAGGCGATTACGATTACGAATCATTATACGCATTGGATTTGGAATTCTTCAACAAGCAGTTGCAAGACCTGCTTCATGGAGACGAAGTGGAACTGCCACGTTTCAACTTCACCACCGGAAAAAGGGAATTCAAAGGAGACAAACTTAAGGTTGACGACAACATGATATTGATTCTCGAAGGGATTCATGCACTTAACCCCGAGTTGACCCCCCATATTCCCGCCGATAATAAATATAAGATATATGTATCGGCATTAACCACTATCCTGCTGGACAATCATAATTATATCCCGACTACCGACAACCGTTTGTTGCGCCGTATTATCCGCGACTACAAATACCGTGGCTATTCCGCAGAGGAAACAATCAGAAGATGGCCCAGTGTGCGCGCCGGAGAAGAAAAATGGATCTTCCCATATCAGGAAAACGCAGATGCCATGTTCAATTCCGCCCTGTTGTTTGAGCTGGCCATTATGAAAGATTACGCCATTCCTATTCTGAGAAATGTCCCCAACAACAAACCAGAATATTCAGAAGCATATCGTTTACGCAAGTTCCTGGAATATTTCGCTTCGGTGCAAGATAAAGAATTGCCCCCCACTTCCTTACTGAGAGAGTTTTTAGGAGGGAGCAGTTTCCGGTATTAATCTGTTATTAAACAGCATATAAGGTTTGTTTATATGCGAAACAAGCAGTAATTTCGCATATTATTAAACAGGTATAAGCAAATGCACTCCAAAGGCTATAGAAAACTGTTCAACTGCCTGATGTTCTATTGTTAAGAACATTTCTACTCCGGGAAGGTATGCCAAAAGCCGGAAGGCTGTAACATTACGCCACCATAAAGATGGATTGAATAACAGCGTGTCGTACTTTTGGCATACGTTCCACACTATTGATGTCTTCTTCTCCTGCATATTAATCGCCGGATTCATCAATCTGTCCTTATGGAAACATCTATTTATGAATAAATAAACCTTATTATAACTCTTATGGAAACAACAACCCACGGAATGACAGACCGTATCCAACGCCTGCGTCAGGAATCTTTTGACGCACAACCTTCCCTGTCCATAGAACGCGCCCTGATAGAAACCGAATTTTACAAAGAAAACGAAGGGAAATATCCGATCCCTATTTTGAGGGCACTGAACTTTCTTGAAATCTGCAAGCGGAAAACCATCTATATAGGTAAAGACGAACTGATTGTAGGCGAACGCGGACCACGTCCCAAAGCCGTATCCACTTTCCCAGAACTGACCTGCCACAGCGTAGAGGACCTTCATGTATTGAACACCCGTGAATTGCAGCGTTACACCATCAGCCAAGAAGATATAGACACCTACGAACGCGAGGTCATTCCTTATTGGAAAGGACGCACCCAGCGCGAACGCATCTTCAATCATGTCCCCAAAGAATGGAAAGAAGCCTATGAAGTCGGCATGTTCACCGAATTTATGGAACAACGCGCCCCCGGTCATACTTCCCTGGACGGAAAAGTTTATCAATACGGAATGCTGGATCTGAAAGAACGCATCGCCCGCGAACTGAATAAACTGGATTTCATGAATGACCCCGAAGCGACTGACAAACAGGAGGAACTGACCGCCATGTCCATCTCCTGTGACGCCGCCATCATTTTTGCCGAACGCCATGCCGAACTGGCCGGGAAAATGGCCGGAGAGGAAACCGACCCGAAACGCAAAGAAGAATTAAAAAAGATAGCAGAAATCTGCCGTTGGGTTCCCGCCCATGCCCCCCGTACTTATTGGGAAGCCATACAGATGTACTGGTTCGTCCATCTCGGCACCATTACAGAGCTGAATGGCTGGGATGCCATGAATCCGGGACATTTCGACCAGCATCTCGCCCCTTTCTATGAAAAAGACCTGAAAGAAGGGATCCTGACCCGTGCAGAGGCCAAAGAACTGATGTCCTGCTTCTTCATCAAAGTAAATAACCAGACGGCACCGCCCAAAGTCGGCATCACCGCCAAAGAAAGCGGCACCTACAATGACTTCACCAATCTGAATATCGGAGGTATCAGACGCGATGGCAGCGACGGAGTCAGCGAAGTTTCCTATATCATGCTGGAGACAGTGGATGACCTTCATCTGCTACAACCCGGAAGCGCCTTGCACATCAGCGTGCGCACCCCGGAGCGTTTCCTACGCGAAGGCTGCAAAGTGATCCGTAAAGGATACGGCTATCCATCCGTATTCAACCCCGATACCTACGTCATGGAACTGATGCGGCAGGGAAAGACACCGGAGGACGCCCGCGAAGGCGGATGCAGCGGCTGTATAGAAGTAGGCGCTTTCGGAAAAGAAGCCTATGTACTGACCGGCTACCTGAACGTACCCAAAATATTAGAAGTCACCTTACACAACGGAACAGACCCTGTGTCAGGCAAGAAAGTAGGGCTGGAAACAGGGGATCCCCGTACCTTCCGGACTTACGAGGAACTTTATGACGCTTTCCTTAAACAGATCCATTATTTTGTGGATATGAAAGTACGTGTCAGCAACTACATTGACCGGATGTTCGCCAAGTATGCCCCCGCCACTTTCCTGTCCTTGTTCATTGACGACTGCATCGCCAAAGGAAAGGATTATTATAACTGCGGACCGCGTTATAACACGACCTACATTCAATGCACCGGGTTGGGAACAATTACCGACAGCCTTTCCGTTCTGAAAAAACATGTATTCGAAGAACGGAAATTCAGCATGGAACAAATCATCCATGCCACCGATACCAACTTCGAAGGACAGGAAGCCATGCGCCAGTTCATACTGAACCGCACCCCTTTCTTCGGTAACGATGACGAGTATGCAGACCGCATCGCCGTCCAGGTCTTTAATGATCTTTACGATGCCATCGAAGGAAAGCCGAACACCAAAGGTGAATGTTTCCATCTGAACATGCTGTCCACCACCTGTCACGTTTATTTCGGCAAAGTGATGAACGCCACGCCCAACGGCCGTCTGGCAGGACGCGCCATCAGTGACGGTACCTCACCCTCACATGGAGCAGATACCCACGGGCCATCCGCTGTGGTTAAATCATTAGGAAAACTGGACCAAGTGAAGAGTGGAGGCACTCTATTGAACCAGCGCTTCCTGCCTTCCCTGCTGAAACGCGATGAAGACATTGCCAAACTGGCAAGCCTCATCCGCAGCTATTTTGCTTTAGGCGGCCATCACATTCAGTTCAATATAGTAGATACCGCTACCCTGCATGCCGCCCAGAAGCATCCTGAAGAATATCGGGACCTGTTGGTACGCGTAGCCGGATACAGTGATTATTTCAATGATATGAACGCAGATTTACAATATGACGTAATAGCCCGCACGGCACAAGAAACCTTCTGACAAGATGAGTCTGATTTTCGACATCAAACGCTATGCGATCAATGACGGACCGGGCATCCGCATCACACTTTTCATGAAAGGATGCCCGCTCTCGTGCGTATGGTGCCATAATCCCGAAGGTATTCGCAACGGAAAAGACAAACTATACACAGCCAAGAAATGCCTAGGCTGTGGCACTTGTCTGAAAGTATGCCCCAACGGGGCACTGACACTGACTCCCGAGGGTATTGTCACCGACAAACAAAAATGCGTGTTATGCGGACGCTGTGCCGAAGAATGTCCGGCAATGGCTATCGAGATATCAGGAACGGAATATACCGCCGAATACCTGATGCATGAAATAGAAAAGGAAATCCCCTTTATGGACCAATCGGGCGGCGGAGTCACTTTTTGTGGTGGGGAACCGTTGCTTCATCCCGAGTTCTTGATGGATATGCTGAAACGTTGCGGACAACAAGGAATTCACCGGGCGGTAGATACCACCTTGCTTGCCCGCAAAGAGACAGTAGATGAAGTCATGCGGAACTGTGATCTATTGCTTATCGACTTAAAATCAATGGACAGTGCCGTACACCATACTTTCTGTGATGTCCCCAATGAATTAATTCTGGAAAACATCCGCAGAGTAGCAGAAGCTGACTTTCCTTATTACATCCGCATTCCATTGATTGAAGGAGTGAATGCCGATGAAAAGAACATAAGGCAATCAGCCGGATTCTTGGCCGGCCTTCCACGGCATCCTGAGATAATCAACCTGTTGCCTTACCATGATATAGGAAAGGGAAAGCATGAAAAGCTAGGCAGTATTTATAACCCCAAGGGATATAAAATGCAAACGCCCTCCGAGGAAGTACAACAGCAATGCTTACGGATATTGTCCGGTTACGGCTTAAAAGCGACCATAGGCGGATAATCACATATATCGGAACAGATAAAAGCCGGGGCAGATAAAAATACTTCCATCTGCCCCGTCCTGTTCTATCTCAACGCTTCCACTTCTTCTGTAGTCAAAGGAATCTTCTTACCTAAAAGGCGTGCCCCGTCCTCAGTTATCAAATAATCCTCCTCATTACGCAGTCCTGTAAAGTCACGATAACTCTCCAGCTTATCATAATTAATAAAGTCCTCAAAGCGTTTTTCCGCTTTCCAATAATCAATCAATTCGGGAATAAAATAGATGCCCGGCTCTATAGTCAGCACAAATCCCGGCTCCAAAGGTCTGGCCAGCCTCAATGACTTACGACCAAACTGAGTACTTTTCGGTTGTCCGTCATAGCCAACCCACACCTCTCCCAGATTCTCCATATCGTGCACATCCAATCCCATCATGTGTCCCAGCCCGCAAGGGAAGAACATGGCGTGCGCACCGGCAGCCACAGCATCCGCAGGATCCCCCTTCATAATGCCCAGTCCCTTCAGTCCCTCACAAATCACCCGGCAGGAAAGTTCATACACCTCCTTAAAAGGCACCCCGGGTTTCAATGCACGGACCGCCGCCGTGTGTGCGGCAACCTGAATGTCATATATTTCTTTCTGACGGGCAGTAAACGTCTTATCCACACAAATTGTAGACGACATATCACCAGCATAGCCCATTTCCGTTTCCGCACCGGCATCCACCAACAGCATATCTCCCGGTTTCACCGTGTGCCCATGATAATGATTATGCAAAGTCTGTCCGCACACTGTGGCAATAGTAGGAAACGAGAGTCCGCAGCCATTGGCCTGTGCCACCGCTTCCAGTGCAGCGGCCACTTCACACTCCTTCATGCCTGCACGCAGCACTTTCATGGCAGTAATATGCATATCGGCTGTCACATTACAAGCACGTTCTATTTCGACCAGCTCCTCAGCAGTCTTATAATTCCTCAAGTTCACCACTCCGCGGATAAACGGGACAGACGGTTGTTCCGTTCCAGGCTTTATACCCAGCCAGTCCAGCAGTTTCAGCCTGTGCTCCGCACGATAAACAGGCAAATAATGAATCTGCTGTTTTTTAGCAACCGCCTTCTCCAGATACTTTTTCAAATCCGCCGCAGGACGAGTTTCCATCACCCCCACCCTCTGTGCTTTCTCATGCAAAGTAGGCTGAGTTCCCATCCATACAATATGATCCATAGTCAGTTCATCCCCAAAGATAATTTCCTTATCCTCATCCACATCGATAACGGCAGCCAATCCGGCATAGGGCAGACCGAAGAAATAAAGAAATGTAGAATCCTGACGGAAATGATACGTATTATCCTCAAAGTTCATGCCACTCTCCTCATTGCCCAGGAATAGCAAGAGTCCCGTTCCCACGCTTTTTTTCAAGCTGTCACGTCGGGTTGTATAAGTTTCTTTCGCAAACATAATCTTGTGTTTTTATATTAGATGACAGGCAAAGATAACCATCCTCTTAAAATAATCCCAGGAAAAAGGAAGATTATTACAATACAATTTCCTATTTTTGTCCCGATAAACAAGGAACTAAAAATATTATGGCACAAGGCTCGCGTCAAGTACAAACACAAGCCCAGCAACAAATACAGACTTTATCCCCACAACAGATACTGGTGGTAAAATTGCTGGAACTTCCCACTGTGGAGCTGGAAGAACGTATCCATTCCGAAATTCTGGATAATCCGGCCCTGGAGGAAGGGAAAGAAATGCCCGAAAATGAAGATGACAATACAGAATACGCTGAGAACGAAGATGGAAGTACAGGGACGGACGAGGATTTTTCATTAGGCGACTACAGTAACGAAGACGATATTCCCGACTACAAACTACAGGAACATAATCGTTCCAAAGAAGGAGCCGCCGAAGAAATCCCTTTCTCGGACGCCGTATCTTTTTATGAAATATTGAAAGACCAGTTGCAAATGCAGGAACTCACTCCGGAACAACGAGACATAGCCGAATACCTGATCGGCTCATTGGACGACGACGGCCTGTTGCGCAAAAACATGGAGTCTGTCATGGATGAGCTTGCCATCTATCGAGGCATCTATACCACAGAAGAGGAGTTGAACAACATATTGGAAATCATCCAAGACTTTGATCCGGCCGGTATCGGCGCCCGTAGTTTACAGGAATGCCTGTTGCTACAGATACAAAGAAAAGCCGATTCGCCATTGAAACAAATAGAACTGGACATCATCGGCAAATGCTGTGATGAATTCACCCGCAAAAACAAAGAAAGGATTATCCAGAAACTAGGCATTACCGAAGAACAATATAATGAAGCGGTGACCGATCTCACCAAACTGAATCCCCGTCCGGGCAGTTCATTGGGTGAAGTGATGGGTAAAAATATGCAGCAGATTATTCCCGACTTCATTGTAGAAACGTATGAAGACGGCACCATCACCCTAAGTCTGAACAACCGCAATGTTCCAGAGTTGCGTCTGAGCCGCCAGTTCACCGAACTGCTGGACGAGCACACCCGCAACAAAGACAATCAGAGTAAGGCCTCGAAGGACACACTGATGTTCCTAAAACAAAAAGTGGATGCCGCACAAGGCTTTATCAATGCCGTGAAACAGCGCCAGCATACGCTGCTCACCACCATGCAAACCATTATAGACATTCAGCGCCCCTTCTTTCTGGAAGGAGACGAATCGCTGCTGAAACCTATGATATTAAAAGATGTAGCCGAACGTGCAGGACTGGATATTTCCACCATATCACGTGTAAGCAACAGCAAATATGTGCAAACAAACTACGGTATCTATTCGTTGAAATTCTTTTTCAGCGATAGTTATACCACCGAAGACGGTGAAGAACTCTCTGTCCGCGAGATCAAGCGCATTCTGAAAGAATGTGTAGATGCCGAAGACAAGGAAAAGCCTTACACCGACGATGAACTGGCCGAGATACTAAAAGCGAAAGGCTACCCCATAGCCCGCCGCACCGTAGCCAAGTACCGCCAGCAACTTAACATACCCGTCGCACGATTAAGAAGGTAATATCAATTATATGGAAGCCAACGAAACAACCGAAGCAATAACAGCAACCAGGAGGAATAGTCCGCTTGAAGTCAGTTCACGCATCATATCAGGCATATTCACGCCCTTTATGATTCCTTTTGTGGCATTCTTCCTGCTTTTCTTCTTCACCTATCTTCGTATCATGCCCATCCAGTACAAACTGATAGTGCTGGGCATAGTTTACTGTTTCACCATTCTGATGCCGATGCTCGCCATCTACCTGTTTCAAAAAATAAACGGCTGGGGCATTCATGAATTGGGGCACCGCGAAAAACGTTTCGTACCATACGCACTGACCATCATCAGCTATGTCACCTGCCTCATCACCATGTACAAGATACATCTTCCCCGCTACATGTCGGGCATTATCGTAGCCGCCCTTATCTGCATGATTCTTTGCACACTGATCAATTTCAAGTGGAAAATCAGCACACACGTGGCAAGCAGCGGCATGATGGTAGGCGGATTATTATCCTACAGCTTTATATTCAATTTCAACCCCGTATGGTGGCTCTGCTTTTTCATTTTGCTATCCGGAATGCTGGGCACCGCCCGTATCATCGTAAAACAGCATACATTATTAGAAGTTTTAGCCGGATTTATTGTCGGATTGTTTTGCGGTGTCATCGGAATTTTGTTTATTTGAAGAAAATTTAGTATTAACCTTATAAATTGAAAGCATTATGGAATTTCCAAGCAATGTAAAGTACACTAAAGAACACGAATGGATACGAGTAGAAGGTGATATCGCATACGTAGGCATCACTGATTATGCACAAGAACAATTGGGTGACATCGTATTTGTAGATATCCCCACAGAAGGAGAAACTCTGGAAAAAGAAGAAGTCTTCGGTACTATTGAAGTAGTAAAGACTATCTCGGACCTGTTCCTTCCTGTCTCAGGAGAAGTTTTGGAACAGAACGAAGCATTGGCCGACAATCCCGAACTGGTAAACAAAGACCCGTATGGTGAAGGATGGCTGATCAAGATCAAGCCCAATGACGCTAACGACGTTAACGATTTGCTGGATGCTGAAGCATACAAGGCATTAGTAAACGAATAAGATAGATTCTCATCAGGGAATTGTTCAGGCGCGGATTACGCGGATTTCACGGATTTCTCTATCCGCGTTTATCCGCATAATCCGTGCTTGAAGTAAATATATAAACCAAACAATAACAAAAAACAATGAAACCTATCGTAAGCATTATCATGGGCAGCACTTCCGACCTTCCCGTCATGGAGAAAGCTGCCAAATTACTGGACGAGATGCACGTACCTTTCGAAATGAACGCCCTCTCGGCCCACCGTACTCCCGAAGCAGTGGAAGAGTTTGCGAAAAATGCCGCAGGCCGTGGAATCAAAGTCATCATAGCCGCTGCCGGCATGGCTGCCGCACTTCCCGGTGTCATTGCCGCCAATACCACACTACCCGTCATCGGTGTACCCGTAAAAGGTTCGGTTCTGGACGGTGTGGACGCACTTTATTCTATCATCCAGATGCCTCCCGGAATACCTGTAGCCACCGTTGCCATCAATGGAGCCATGAACGCCGCCATCCTGGCCGTGCAAATGCTGGCATTAAGTGACACAGAACTGGCAGCCAAGTTTGCAGATTACAAAACCGGCTTGAAAAAGAAAATCGTGAAAGCCAACGAAGAACTGAAAGAAGTCAAGTTTGAATATAAAACGAATTAATTAGTGGTGAGTGATTAGTGGTGAATGATTAATGTCCATGCGGCATTCCAGCGCAGCCCACTAATCACTAACCACTAACCATTAATCACTAAATATGGATTTATTCAATTACTCCCGCCGCGAATCTTCCGAAGTGAATATCGGAGCCACCCCTTTGGGTGGCAACCATCCCATCCGTATCCAAAGCATGACGAATACCGTTACCATGGATACCGAAGCATGTGTGGAACAAGCCAAACGCATTATAAATGCCGGTGGTGAATACGTTCGCCTCACTACACAAGGTGTGCGTGAAGCCGAAAACCTGAGAAACATCAATATCGGATTACGCTCCCAAGGATATGACACCCCGTTGGTGGCCGATGTACATTTCAATCCCAAAGTAGCTGATGTAGCGGCACAATATGCAGAGAAGGTGCGCATCAATCCGGGAAACTATGTGGATCCGGGACGCACTTTCCGGAAATTGGAATATACCGATGAAGAGTATGCACAAGAAATAGCCAAAATACGTGCCCGCTTCGTTCCTTTCCTGAACATCTGCAAAGAAAACCACACCGCCATCCGCATCGGAGTAAACCACGGCTCCCTGTCAGACCGCATCATGTCCCATTATGGCGATACCCCCGAAGGTATGGTGGAATCGTGCATGGAGTTCCTGCGCATCTGTGTTGCGGAACACTTCAACGATGTAGTCATTTCCATCAAGGCATCCAATACCGTAGTGATGGTCCGGACAGTCCGCCTGCTGGTAAAGGAGATGGAAAAAGAAAATATGGCTTTCCCGCTACATCTGGGTGTTACCGAAGCCGGCGATGGTGAGGACGGAAGAATAAAATCCGCATTGGGAATAGGAGCACTCCTTGCCGATGGCTTGGGGGATACCATCCGCGTTTCATTGAGCGAAGCACCCGAAGCCGAAATTCCGGTAGCCCGCAAACTGGTTGACTATATACTGACCCGTGCAGGACACCCCTTCATTCCGGGAAAAGAAGCCCCGCAATTCAACTACCTCTCTCCCAGCCGCCGGAAAACCAAAGCGGTAAGAAATATCGGAGGCGATCATCTTCCCGTAGTGATAGCCGAGCGTCTGGAAGGGTCTTTTGAGACCAGCCCCCAGTTCAAGCCCGACTATATTTATTGCGGTGGAAGTGTGCCCGAATCACGAGATGACGATATAGCCTATCTGGTAGATGCCAACGCATGGAATCCCGAAGACAAGAATGTCTATCCGGCATTCAACTACCAACAGATGATCGAACTGCATCACACGTCCTCGGACTTGAAATTCCTGTTCCTGCCTTATATGGCAATGAATGAGGAGGTCATTGCGGCTCTCAGACTGCATCCCGAAGTGGTCATCATCGCCCAAAGCAATCATCCCAACCGTCTCGGCGAATATCGTGCCCTGGCGCATGAGCTGATGAATGAAGGTTTGGAAAATCCGGTTGTATTCTTCCAGTACTATCAGGAAACGGAAGCGGAAGATCTGCAAATCAAGGCGGCGGCTGATATGGGTGCACTGATTTTTGATGGACTTTGTGACGGTATCTTCCTGTACAACCAAGGCCCCCTGAGCCATATCGTAGTAGATACCACTGCATTTGGTATTCTGCAAGCCGGCAGAATCCGGACCAGCAAAACGGAATATATCTCGTGCCCGGGCTGTGGTCGTACTTTGTATGATCTGGAATCGACCATCGCCCGTATCAAAGCGGCGACCTCGCACTTGAAAGGTTTGAAGATCGGCATTATGGGCTGTATCGTCAATGGCCCCGGTGAAATGGCGGATGCCGACTATGGTTATGTAGGCGCCGGCCGCGGCAAAATCAGCCTTTATAAAAAGAAAGAATGTATTGAGAGAAATATTCCCGAAGCCCAGGCAGTCGAAAAGCTGATCGAGCTCATCAAAGCCCATGGTGACTATACAGAAAAATAAGCGATGTGACATATAATATATGGAGAAGCCGGTGACGACTTCTCCATTTCCCATCGTACCAGTCATATCATGGTTTTGGAAATCGAGGAAGCAACAGGACTTTATATCGAATGCAGGGGACTGGTGCTGTAAACGGCAAGAGCCTTAAAGAGACGCTATTTCCCCCATAGACAAACCGGTAACCTGTGCTATGACATCAGAGGCAATACCGGCCTGTTTCATTTTTTTTGCATTCTTGAAGCATTCTTCCTTACGACCTTTTTCAAGACCTTCCTGAAGCCCTTTCTCAAGACCTTTCTGAAGCCCTTTCTCAAGACCCTCCTGAAGCCCTTTCTCAAGACCCTCTTTAAGACCTTCCTCACGCCCTTTTTTCAACTGGGTGGACATCACGCTGTACCAGTCGCGGAAATTCTTCAAACTTTCCCAATACTCGCCTAATTCCTTTGGATTGAACTTAGCTATCTCGGCAGCCTCGAAAAGACGGTCGAACACACGGTTCTGCAACGCACGCGGACGCTCGAACAGGGAAGACAGGTTACGCAGAACAAACAGCCATTTGTCGAACATGCTCTCCAGCTCATCCTCCTTCTTGTTGAACTTCGGCATTTCAAGATAGATGAAAGTAAGTTTATCATAAAAAACTTTATGGGTGTACAGGTCCACCAACTTCACCTCGTGGTGGAAATAGTCCTCGTCCGTATCATTGAAAGTGAAATTGAGGATGCCGATGATATAAACGGCCTTCAACTCATAATCCCATTTACCCCGTTGGGACTGCTCACGGATGGGGAAAGTGGCATAATACACACTGCGGTCCTTGAAGAACTGCTGCTCGCCACGCTGCATCTCCACCAGGAATTTCTCGCCCTTCTCGTTCTCACAATATACATCAAACACCGCACGGCGGTCATACTCCTGCGTATCCAGATGCTCCGCATTCAGATAGGTGACATCCTTCACCGTCTCTTCCTTGAACAGAAGCGCGTTCAGGAAACTGATAAGAAGTTCCTTGTTCATTGCCGTACCGAAAAGCAGCTTGAAGCCGAAATCCGTATAAGGGTTAACGTATTTATCCTGTATGCCTTCTGTTCCCATATCTATCCGAGGTTTAATAAGTTATGATACAAGACAAAAGTAATCAATATACTGCAATTACCAACGCGGAAAGAAAAATTTAACTATTTATCGCCTCCTACACTTGACATCCGTTGGCCTGCTCTTCTATCGCCCATTCGCCGATGGTGCGTGTGGCACTGTCAAAGTTGACCCCCACTTTCACCACCTTTCGATGGTCTGATTTGTAAGGGATGGCATACTGCTTGCTATTGATTTGTGCCAGTGCCTCTTCCGCACTGCCATCCACCTTAAACTCAAATACATAGATCGTATCGGTCATTTTTACTACCACATCCGCCCTTCCGATGGCACTCTTCACTTCCGCATCCACATACTGGCCCATCAGTCGGAAAAGAAGATAGAATACCGTTTGATAATGCTTTTCCAGATTATTCTCCAAATCATACGGAATGGAGGCAAAGAAAGAACGGGTACGTTCCATACAGCCATTCACATCACCACGCATCAAGTCCTTGATAAAAGACACGACATAAAAAGTCTGCTCGCGTGCCGGCCGATGGACGTATGCCGGAATCAACGACTCCAGAAAACCTTTGCGTACCTCCTTGTTGGGATACGCCAATGTATAAAGCCGGAACATCGGGTCGTAACCCTTGATTGTAAGATAACCGCTTTGGTAAAGCACCGGAACAGGATCGGAAATCTGTTCGGTGGGTGCATCAAACTGTTCGGCGGAAGCAGTCACGCCATCCAGTTCCCTGATATCAAAATCCGACTCCCGCAACAACTCTATCAGGAAAGTAGGTGTACCGGTAGAGAACCAGAAGTTCTCGTAACTTCTTTGTGCAAAAGCATTGAACAAACTGAAGGGATTATAAATATCCGCAGATGATTTACTGAAATGATAACCATCATATTGTTGCTTCAAATGAACACACGCCTCATCATACGTCTCTCCGTTGGCCTGCGCCATTATTTCAATATCGGTCTGCATCTGTGTCAGCAATTCTTCTTCCGTGATACCGCAAATGCTGCTGTAATCATCCGTCATGCTGATATTTTGCAGATTATTCAGTCCGCTGAAAATGCTCATCTGGCTGAACTTGCTGATACCTGTCAGGAAAAGGAAGCGGAGATATTTTCCACTCTTCTTCAACGGGCTGAAAAAGTCGCGCATAATGCCGTGGATTTCTTTTTGCAGTTCCGGTGAACTGTTAGTATCCAGCATGGGAGAATCATATTCATCAACCAGCACTACGACTTGTTGCCCTGTCTGCTCGTATGCCCGGCGGATAATCCCCTCGAACCGGAGGCTGAAGGTGGCTTCATCTTCTTCATGACCATATATTTCTTCCCATTGTGCCAATTGCCAGTTGATAGCTGAACACAGTGCCTCAGCATTCAGGTACTTACTCCCGCTGAAATCAATATGCAATACCGGATATACTGGCCAATCCTGTTCCTGCTTCTCTATGGCCAATCCCCGGAACAAGTCTTTTTTACCAAGGAAATAGGCTTCCAGCGTAGATATCAGCAGACTCTTGCCGAAGCGTCGGGGACGGCTCAGAAAGTAAACGGTATATGTATTGGCAATCCGGTAAATCAAATCGGTCTTATCAATATAGATACAATTGTTATTCCGCAATTGTTCAAAATCCTGTATCCCGATGGGATAGCGTCTGAAAATCTTCTCCATGTCCATCCTTGTTAAAATAACTATGATTATTACAAAGCTACGAAAAAGAAGTGGAAATCCTTCAGTATTCCATTCTTTCTACAATCTGTCCTTCAGCAACCCTTGGATAAGGTCCGGTAGAATATGCATCAAATAGTTCCCAAATGCTTTAAAAAATATCTCTTACAATACTTACATGTATATCCACAAAGTTCGTTTGCACAATCGTGCCAAGGATTATCAAACCAGAAATCAATAAAAGTATCCAAACTTCTATTGTCTATAAATACAGGATATTTATAATTCAATTCATTACCCTTATTCGCAATAGTTTCCAAAGGTTTCCATAAAGATAATAGATTACCCATCCAATATTCCCGAATATATGCCTCAACAATTGCTAAAAGATATTCTGTTGTTCCCGTCCTACCGGTAATCTTAAAAGAATTAACACCTATACATTCATACTTATATAAGTCTTCGGGACGGATAAAAGGAGCTTTCAACCAAGGCAAAACAGATTGCCTCATCGATATGCAATGAGACATGGGGTATCCACGTAGCAATTCATCATCTTCTTTGTCTTCATTTTCAGAATGAAACAAGTAACAACTATCCCGATAAATACAATGAGTAGAAGTTGCCCCATCCATCGTACTACTATTACAAAACTCATTTGCAAGCAAGGTTAATTCTATGCCTTCGTCAGAACAAAATTTGCTAAGATTCATCAGGAACTTTATAGATCTATTTTTCAATAGATTATTATACAATTTGTCGATGTGATATCTTTCGTGCAAAATTTTCAGCTGAGAGACGGTATCAAGATGCATGATTGTGCTGACAGCTATTTTCACAGGTATATCCGCCTCCCTTATCATCTCTGCAATTATGGAGGTGTGTCAAAATGCACACCTCTTTTTTTATGCACAAAGCCCCGACTTTCACAAGCAGGGGCTTTGTTATTACCTAAAGATTTTGTATCTTTAAGCATAACATTTTATACTATGACAA